>Ga0307431_1000272_pt1 | contig 38209 bp, 43 predicted proteins | sample SalMarWE160170MG_FD_202155 | JGI IMG/M metagenome (GOLD analysis project Ga0307431, IMG submission 202155) | Salt marsh sediment microbial communities from the Plum Island Ecosystem LTER, Massachusetts, United States - WE1603-170 | ecosystem: Environmental > Aquatic > Marine > Intertidal zone >...
AATCTTTGCCTGGAATACCCCTGTCTGGGGAGGGATACTAGCGGTTAGCGCCCTGCTGTTGGTTCTATGCATGTTAGGAGCAATCTAAAGTGCGTATAGACCAGATTTGGTTAAAAAGCGGTGAACTCAAACTCGCTGGCGAGGTTTACTTTCCACCGGGCAATGAAGTCTGCCCTGCCTTATGCATCTGCCATGGTATTCCCGACAGCGCTTATAATCCCGCCGATAGGGGCTACCCCATGTTGGCACAGAGGTTTTGCTCTGCTGGCTTCGTTACCTTAATCTTTAACTTCCGCGGAATAGGAAGAAGCGAAGGGAATTTCGATTTGCTCGGCTGGAGTGAAGACTTAGCCGCTGCCCTCGATTTCCTTCATAGCCTCGAGCGGGTAGATAAAACACACCTTTGTCTTCTTGGCTTCAGTGGTGGAGCTGCCGTGTGTGTCTATGTTGCCGCTCATGATGCCAGAGTATCACTGCTAGCAACCTGTGCCTGTCCTGCTGATTTTAACTTCGTTGAAGACAGGACAAATGTTTCAGGTCATATCGAGCGCCTCCGTAAGATCGGAGCCATTAGAGATAAGGATTTCCCCCCTTCAATAGCAAAATGGCGACAAGGCTTCGAAACCATCTTACCAATTCACTGGATAGACAAAATTTCACCTCGCCCACTGCTGTTAGTTCACGGAGATGCCGATGAAACGGTTCCTGTGGAACAGGCACATAAACTTTATCGAAAAGCCAATGACCCTAAAGACATAGCCATAATTCCTGGTGCTAAACATAAATTACGTCTTGAAGAAGCTGCCATAACCACTGTCCTAGATTGGCTCAAAGCTAAATGTTTGGAAAAGTAGCTTCCTTAATTCAGAACCAATCTGCTACAAGGAATACATAGTTGAGTAATTCCACTGAACTATATGAAGGCTTATGGGAAATAATAACCAAAGATTCTGTTTTCTTCATAGGGTGGTTTCGTGAAGCCCACAGCATCGCTTTCGCCAAAGAGGTAGCCTCACATAATATAGTCGCCAAAGGAGACAGGCTTGTTGATATCGCATGTGGCAACAGTATATATCCCCAGGCAGTTTCCAGAATTTGTAACACTACCTTCGTTGGTATCGACCTTTCTCGTACCGCACTCCACGAATCAAAGAGATTGCTTCGCGGAGCCTGTCCTGAGCATCTTGAGATTCTTCGCTGCGCTCAGAATGACAAGAAGCGAAGGGCTCAGAATGACAGGAGGCGAAGGGCTCGCAATGACAAAGAGGGAGAAAACCTTTGCTCAGGGTTGATTCAAGGCGAAGCATCACAGCTACCTTTGGCAGTATCAAAATTCGATATTGTTCTCTCTACTCACACACTGGAGCACCTGCCAAGAGATAAACAGACTCTTGAAGAGTTTGCCAGGATATTGAAAAAGGGTGGTTATCTTCGACTGGAAGTCCCCAACTCTACGAAACAGATGTCGCCCTTATTCAGACGTTTAGAGAGACGCTTGGACAAACTAGGACATCTGCGAGAATACCACCCCTCCGATTTAGCGAAGCTATTGTCACAGTGTCACTTTAGTGTCTGCCAAATATATTACAGCGATTTCTTCCTTTTCTGGTTCTTGTCCTCCATAGAAGAATATCTACGACCAATCGTTAGACTATTCAAGCTCAACAAGGCGATACTTAAGCTGATGTCTGGAAACGGCAAATTTTCGCACGCCCTGGCATCTGCGTTAAGCCAGCTAATCCTGCTGGAAAACAACCTGCTGAGGAAAAATTCCCGAGGAATGAATATTTGTTGTATAGCACAACGCACTGATTAATTAATGAATGACTAAACTTATCAAACCCATATTATGCTTGCAACCAACCAACTAAAGACTCAAGATTTCAAGCGACAATCTTCAGTAACGAGGCAATAAGCCAGCCGAGGGCACCGCAGGCAGGGAAAGTCAAAATCCAGACCAGCACGATGTTTCTGGCTATGCCCCATCGCACTGCGGAAAGACGCCTTGTAGCGCCCACCCCCATAATCGCCGTGCTTACACAATGTGTCGTGCTTACTGGTATACCCAAGTGTGAGGCGATTTCAATAACGCTAGCTGCCGAGATATTGGCGGCGAATCCGTGAACAGGGCGCAAAGTAGTCACCTTCAATCCCAATGTCTCGATAACTCGGCTTCCGCCGATAAAGGTACCAAGGCTAATTGAAGCTGCGGAAACTACAACAACCCAGAAAGGAATATGGAACTCACCACTTCCATAATAGGTCATCAAAGCCATGGCAATTAGGGCAATAGGCATCTGCCCATCGTTCTTGCCATGACTATAAGCCAGAAAGGCTGCTGAAAGAATCTGCAAATTACTGAAGAGGCCTCGCATTTTTTCCGGCGCAGCTTCCCGGAAGAGCCACATTATGGCTACCATCACCAAGAAACCAGCAGCAAGACCGAGGAGAGGAGCAATAGCAACCGCAGAAATTACCCTGGCCAGCACTCCCCAAACGATAGCTCCGCTGCCACAGGTGGCGATGCCAGCCCCCACTAACCCTGCCACCAACCCATGGGTCAAACTTATGGGCATACCAAAGTATGTTGCTCCCACAGCCCAGATAATAATTGCCCCGGTCCCGGCAAGCACGATGTTCATATCCAGGAATTCGGGGCTGACAATCCCTTTACCAATGGTCATAGCCACTGCAGTGCCCGTGGCTGCCCCGAGGAAATTAAAACAGGCTGCCATAATTATGGCAGCTCGAGGAGAAAGAGTCCGAGTACCAATTACAGTAGCAATAGCATTAGCGGCATCATTAAAACCATTGGCAATGCCAAAGCCAATAGCTACGGCAATTACGCCGACTAATAGGGCGAAGGGCTCAGGCATGCTTCAATACTATGCCCTCAAGAACATTAGCTACATCCTCTCCCCGGTCAGTGGCATCTTCCATATGTTGGTACAGTTCACGCCATTTAATTATCTCACAGGCATCCTTGCAACTCTCAAACAACTCGGCAAGGGCGGCATGATGCAAATCATCAGCCTCATTTTCCAGGCTGTTAATCTCCACACATTGCTCCAGAATCTGCTTGAACTGGTCACGGTGGCGTAAACGGGGCATTACCTCATTCAATTTATAGGTCATCTTCATCACAACTGCAGCTAGTTGTCGAGCTCTTTCGGTAGGTTGTGCGATGCGGTAAAGGGCGGCTGTTCTACCAGCCGCCTCGATGAAGTCCATTACACTATCCAGCGTATGGGCAAGAAGAGCGATATCCTCTCTATCTATGGGAGTGACAAAAGTGCGATTCACCCTCTGTATTATTTCATGAGTTATGGTGTCGCCCTGGTGCTCCAAATCCTTGAGTTGCTTCGCCTTCGCCTCAACATCCTTATAATTGTTAAACAGGTCAACCAGCTTTTCCGCAGCAGTGACTGAATTAGCAGTGCTTTGTTCAAAAAGGTCATAAAACTTGGTATCTCTGGGCGTTATTAGAAACTTAGCCAAAATGCACCTCCTGTCACAAAATTAAAAATCAACGGTCAAAACAACAATTATCAAAATGACGACTAAGAATGCAAAGCTTTCTAATCTTCACCCTGTGTTTTTGCAATTCTATTTTTGTTTTTTGCATCTTACCTGAATCTCCTCACCTCGAAGCGATAAAGATTAACTGGCTCATCATCCGATATCCCTGCTTTAAGACGGCAAATCCTGATTTGCTCTTCTACGCTATCTACCCCCTCTAAATCAGGCAATAAAAGCCCTCGCCTGAATCCGCTTTCTACAATAACCCCATATTTTTTGGCATCAAGCTGGCTTTTATCCTTAATGGGCTCAGGCTGGGTAAGGATATCAACATTATATTCTAAATCATCCAGCTCAGACACTGAGATTGGCGGAAAACGAGGGTCCCTGGTAGCCGAGCTGATGGCGTTAGCTATGATTTCTTCAGCAACATTATTGCCAACAGGCTCAAAAGTGCCAATGCACCCTCTCAGTTCGCCATGCTCATGAATAGAAACAAAAACTCCTGTCCGCTCTTTCATTTCAGGGGTTAACACTTCAGGCAGGCTGGGCACTTCGCCTTCACGAACATAGCTCTCCACGGTATCCTTAGCCAGCTTTACTATAGGATGAAGCTCCTCTTCCATAAGACCTACCCTCCATCATTGTTTCATCTCTGTTCTGAAATTAAGCTCGGCGCCACAAAATTTGCATTTAGAGCCATCAAGCCCGACAACATCAGTGTCATAGCCAATCCGGCGAACATTCATCTTGCCACAGGAGTAGCACACAGTATTCTCATATTCATGTCCAGCAACATTTCCAAGATAAACAAACTTTAACCCCACTTCCTTACCAATTCTATGAGCCTTTTCCAGAGTGGATACTGGGGTAGGTGACAGATAATTTAGTTTATACATAGGATAAAAGCGAGTTACATGCCATGGGGTGAGCTCCCCTAAATTATCCCGAATCCAGGTGGCGATGCCGTAAAGCTGCTCATCGTCATCGTTCATTGTAGGGACGATATTGGTTACCACCTCAACATGCATATCCCACTTTTCCTTGGCTCGTTTAGCAACATCGAGAATACCCTGCCAATGGGACACTCTAGCTAATTTGCGGTAAAAATCATCGCTAAACCCCTTAACATCAACCCTCCAGGCATCGAGGTAAGGTCCTATAGTATCCAGAGCCTCCGGAGTAAGATAACCATTGGTGACATAAACGGTATATAAGCCATTTTTCTTAGCCAGCTTGGCAGAATCCAAAGTATATTCAAACCATACCGAGGGCTCATTGTAGGTCCATGCAATCCCTTCACAGCCATACTCCCTGGCTAACTCTATTTCTCTCTCCGGAGATAGATAACGAGAGGTCTCTGGAATATCAACGCAGGCAATCTCCCAGTTCTGGCAATCCTGGCAATGAAAGTTACATCCCCAGGTGCCCAGAGAAAAGGCAAAACTACCGGGAAAGAAATGAAACAAAGGCTTCTTCTCAATGTGGTCGGAAGCTACTGAGGATGCTTCACCATAATTGAGAGTGTATAGGGTGCCATCTCGATTGAGCCGCATACGGCAAAGGCCCATCTTACCAGGGTTAATAATGCACCTCCACTGGCAAACATTGCACCTTACCCTACCATCAGGGAGCTTCTCATAAAGCATCGCCTCCTTTTCCATCACCAGCCTTGAATATTATATCATCGTAACCTAAATTAATATAAATTGGGGTATAATTCAACAGAATGGTCGTTATTGGAGTAACAGGCAACATCGGCAGCGGCAAAAGCACAGTATGTCGCTTTCTGGCCGAGCTTGGCGCTGCAGTCATTGATGCCGATGAGGTGGCTCAGGAAACCTACAAACCGCATAGCCAGGCCTGGCAGGAGATAATCGACACTTTTGGCACGGAAATGCTGCAACCCAACGGGGAAATCAACCGTGTTAAATTGGCACAGTTGGTTTTCTCCAGCCCGGAAGCACTGGCACAATTAAACGAGATAGTGCACCCCAAGGCGTATCAACTGGTAAAGGAGAGGATCGAAAATTATCGCCGCCTGGGAACAAGAGTGGCAGCTTTAGAAGCCACCTTGCTCATTGAGGCTACCTGGACGACATTGGTAGATGAGGTGTGGCTGGTAATAGTTTCACCGGACATAGCACTTCAAAGGCTTACCAGATACCCAGAAGCTGACAGGGACCAAATCTTAGCGCGGCTCAAATCGCAGACACCCGCCGAAGACAAAGCAAAACACGCTGATGAAATAATCCGTAATGAAGGGGATTTCACCGGACTACGGGAAAAGATAACCGAGCTATGGAACAAGCTTGACTAGGGGGAACTTTGCCCGAATTACCCGAGGTAGAAACAATCAAAAACGAGCTTTCACCATGGGTGGTTGGGCAACACTTCGACCAGGTTAGCGTTCTTGACAGCCGATTAATGTACCAGCTGCCGGTGCCAGAATTTTGCCGCAGATTAACAGGACAAGCAGTGGAAACCATTAACCGCCGCGGGAAATATCTCATTTTTCAGCTATCAGGTGCCCAATACCTGGTTATGCATCTTAGAATGAGCGGAGCGTTACTATTAAACCCAAACAAAATTGACCCTTATACCAGAGCGAGTTTCACCTTTTCCAATGGTACCCATCTTGTCCTCAATGACCAGAGACGACTGGGAATAGTGTGGCTGGCGGAAAATATTGAGCCCATCATTGGCAAGCTGGGACCTGAGCCTCTAGAGAACGATTTCACCGCTGCTGTTTTGTCACAAACGCTAAGCAAACACCATATCCCTATCAAGGTGGCTCTCATCGACCAGAGTCTCATCGCTGGAATCGGCAATATGTATGCCGATGAAACCCTCTTTGCCGCTCGAATACATCCTCTGAGGACTACGGACAGCCTATCCACCGAGGAAATTCAACATATACATAATTCTATTCAGAGAATCCTCCGCTCGGCTATCTCTAAGAAAGGAGCCAGCACGGATACTTATATCCGCCCTGGCGGTCAGCTGGGCACAGCCCATTTTGATTTCAAGGTCGCTCACAGGAAAGGCATTCCCTGCCCTGTTTGCGGTGCTCCCGTTGAGCGCATTTCTCTGCGGAACCGCGGCACTTACTTCTGCCCTAACTGCCAGCCCCTGACAACCCGGATGCCCCCTTTACCACCTTGGCCATGAATCCTCCTTTCCTGTCATTCTGAGCCTTCCCTTTGTCATTGCGAGCGAAGCGAAGCAATCTCAGGAAAAGCAAAACTCTAAATCCTAAATCCGAAATACTAAACAATATCCCAAAAAGCAATCAGCAGTCAGCGATTAGCTGATAGCTGCTAATTAGAATTTAGTGCTTTGAGTTCAGGGTTTCCCGACAGTGACGGGGGAGGGTGTCCCTAAATGGGCGTGCAAAAACCTTTGGCATTGCGGAGGCTGAGATACATGGTTAACACCCATGGTATGGTTAGTAATGATATTAACCTAGCATGAGGAGTTACCATAATGAGAAAGCCGGCCAGCACACGCCTTTACACCACTAAGTATCCCTTGCTAGAATAGCATTCAAGAATCGCTCGTAAAGAACCATCGTTCAAAGCATGTCATCTGCTCTTTGCAGAATACAAATGGCAAAATTAGAACATATATTTCAGGAAGTATTAAGAAGGAAAGGAGAAAGAGATGGGAAGTAAGGGAAGGAAAAATGTGAAAAAACCCAAGAAGCCCAAGGAAAAGAAGAAATAGGGAAACTGAAAATAGCTAGCGTAATACCAACTGAACTGTGCCTCAAAATTCTGGGATATGTCCGACCTTAGCGCCGTTTCGCAGAAAGCAGGTAGCAAAGCAGTGCCTGAGCATATGTAGCCTGATTCCCGGCAAGCCAGGCTTTTTGGGCAGACGGCATTGCGCCTTAGATTAGATATTTAGTGCTAATATAGATATGTTCAGAGCTGCTGCAAAGGTCACCCAAAGGATATAGGGAATAAGAAGTCCTCCTGCTACAGTGGATATTTTGAAGAACCTCAGGATGGTGAATAATATTGCAATCCAGAGTAATACAATCACAACGGCGCCACCAACAGGTGATTTAGCTCCAAAAAAGATCGCCGACCACAAGACATTCAGAACAAGTTGAACCAGGAATGTGATTAGTGCAGCTTTCACATTTTCAATACCCAATCCTTTGCGCCAGACTAGAAAGACTGCAACTCCCATCAGGACATATAGGGTGACCCACGCTGGAGCAAATAACCAGTTTGGCGGAGTGAAGGATGGTTTTGCCAGGGTCTCGTACCATGTTGGAATAGCAGGCATAGTGAAAATAGAACCGATAAGACCGGCACACTGGCAGGCTACAATGCTTATTACTAATTTGAGAATATTCCTTGACCTTTCCCTGTCCATAACTCACCTCCTTAAAAGCTGCGCATAAAGGCTGCCCCAGGATGAGAAACTCGCCTGCTTATGGCGAGGTCTTCCCCGCTGCCCGCTCCAAAGTCTGTGCCAAAAACTTTTCCCTGCCGGGAAGTTCCCAGGGCTCTCAGTGCCAAAATACAAATAGCGAAACCCGGAATTACCAAAGCGGCTCCTGTAATCTCAGGGGGCATTGATTTTCTTATTCTTGCGCAGGTTAAGAGTTATTCCTCTCCCTTCAACCATTATAACACGAGACCTTCAAGTTCACCCTGGCAGCATTCCGTGTAGTCCGAGTGGCCGAATATTGCCGGGCATATCGGTTCAATTCTTGATTTGTCAAAGCCCCCTTTTGCCACAGAGTGGGATTTTCCCCTATAATAGTTACGCAAATGCTGCTAATAAAGAAAAACCTGCTATCCATCTATTAACGGACGAGAAATGAAAGTGGTAGCAATTGTTGGCATGGTAGGCGCGGGCAAATCAGAAGTAGCCAGAGTATTTGAGAAGAGCGGCTTTAACAAAGTAAGGTTTGGAGATATCACGGAAGAAGAAATCAAGAATAGAGGACTTGAACTGAACGAGGAAAACGAGCGCCACATCAGGGAGGAATTGAGAAAAGAACACGGGATGTCGGCATATGCCAAATTGAACCTGCCCAGAATTGACGCCTCGCTGAAATCGTCAAACGTCGTGGTGGACGGACTTTACTCGTGGGAAGAGTATACTTTATTGAAGGACCGCTATGGCGAAAGGCTCAGTACAGTTGCTGTCTGGTCGTCGCAGACTACCAGGCATGCGAGACTTAGAAACAGGGCAAAACGACCTTTGACAGTTGAGGAAGCAGCCAATCGAGATAAAGCAGAGATAGAGAATATCAACAAGGGTGGACCAATCGCCATGGCTGACTTTGCCATAGTAAACGAAGCTTCCTTGAAGGAGCTGGAAAGGGAGACGGAACGAGTTCTATCCGCTTTGAAATGAAAAAAGTAACCAGGCCGGACATCGATGAATATTTTCTCAAGATAGCTACTGTGGTAGCAGAACGGTCAACCTGTCGGCGACACCACGTCGGCGCCGTGGCAGTGAGGGACAAGCACATATTAGGCACAGGCTATAATGGCGCTCCCTCCGGGGTCAAAGATTGCCTTGAACTTGGTTGCCTCAGGGATGAGCTGAATATCGAATCCGGAACCAGGCAGGAAATATGCCGGGGAATTCACGCCGAACAAAATGTAATCATACAAGCAGCGCTCCATGGCGTTCACCTCGCTGGCGCCACAGTCTATGTTACGCACCCACCATGCATACTGTGCGCCAAGATGCTGGTGAATGCTAAAATAAAGCGCTTCGTAACCTTCGGCAGCTATGCTGATGACTCTTTCAAAGACTTATTCAAAGAAGCCGGGATAGAGTTTGAACTGCATGAAAAACCACCCTCCCGGATAACCTACCTGCCCTGAAACCAGGGGGCTTCTACCTCTCAAGATTGAGGGATAATGGATGTTCCTTGAGATTTCAGCGTGGATGTGAAGAACGAAAATGGCAGCGGAGGGATCTGAACCCCCGACCAAAGGCTTAACAGTCCCTTGTGCTAATCAACAATTGAGGAATAAAGCTTCAAGCTATTCTCAAACTTAGCAACCCCATTTTCGCATTGTGTATTTTCTGACGCCTTCCCTGGGTAATTAGGGGGTATGCCTTTGGGTTGTCCAAACCATCTCTAAGCCTGCAAAAACTAATGGGAATATTGACAGAGTACGAAGTAAAACATAATATACGCAAGGCAGACGCACACGAATAGCCAATACAAGATTGGTAGACACTTTCCCACAACTATATAAGCTTGGGAGTTGGGGTATAACTGAAAGCAATGATGAGAAGGTTGGCTTTTTTAGTCGGACTAATAGCGATACTCGCAGGCTTAATCCTGGACGAGATGCATTCAAGATTCATCAGGTGTTTTGAATGCGGATATTTGTTACCTATCAGTTGCCAAATTTATGGCTGTGGCAATATTGCTTTTGTTGAGGATTCAGAATGAAGAGTGAACAGAAATGGCGGATTCGGAGAAGCGCTTCCAAAGGCAATACAAATACTATGGAATCCTTGAGATAAGCAGGAATGCTACTCAAGAGGAGTTAAGAAAGGCATTTAGGCGTCTTGTCCGGAAGTATCATCCCGACCGCAACCTTGCTAGCCGGGAAGCAGAGGCCAAATTCAAAAAGATAAAGGAGGTCAGCTATGGGTTTGAAGGTGGAGAAGGCCAAGATAGAGGCTGTGCTCTACACGCAACAACATAAGATAGAAGGGGAGATTTATATCCTGGAAGGCGAAAGATTCACGGATTTTATGAACGCTGAGCCAAGGTTCCAGACAAGGCATGATTTTATACCTGTTACCAATAGCAAAGTCTACTCCCTGTCGGAAGATAAACTACTCTATGAGACCTCCTTCTTAAACGTAAATAAAGACTTCATAAGCATGGCCTATCCAAAGAACCCGGAAGACGTATGATACAGCCTGGAGGATAGCGGAGAGGGACTGGTAACCCCGCGAAGCTAACCAGGGGTATAATTAAAGGTGATACTGGAGGGATTACTCGTTCTCTTAGCTCTAGTTGTCGTGGTAGTAGGTTTGCTCATGCCGGGAGATAGCAAGGCATCAAATAATGAGATAGCTAGCAGTGTGAATCAAACCGATTCTGCTATAATTACGCCAACTACGCAAACTCCACCTTTGCCTGAGCATAGGTAAAATGATGACGAGCAATAGGAAGTAAATAATGACTTATAAACAACCACAATGCCCACAATGCGGCAGTATGAATGTCTTATACACTGAGCCGGCTAGAGGGACTAAAGTAGGGATTAAATGCTGGTGGTGCAAGAAGTGCGGCTGCAAATTTAAAATAGAAACTGGCAAACCCAGAATAATCTAAAAAAGCAGTCAGCGGTCAGTAATCAGTAATCGGTAATTAGTAATTAGTAGTCAGCGGGCAGCGGTTAGCGGTCAGTAGTTAGCTGATACCTGAAGGCTGAAAGCTGATAGCTACTAATCTGGGGCATTGCGGAGCTTGTTCCGAGTGAAATGGTGTAGGTCTTATCGCTATGGGGATAGCACGCCATAAAACTGGCAAATGGTGAATGCTCTCCTATCTATGCGATTCTCCGCTCACGCTGATACTAAACGTTTACTTTAATGCTCCTGTTTTCAACTCTCACTTCGTAGGTAGGCTCGTCTTTTGCTTTCAGCTTGATTAAGCCTATCTTGGGTCCTGATAGACACTTACCTGTGGTAACATCGAATTTGGCGCCATGTATGGGACAGGTCACTATCTTTCCTTCAAGTTTTCCTTTAGCTAGTTCTCCGCTCATGTGCGTGCACTTGCCCGCCATGGCGTAGAACTTCCCTTCATGATTAACCACCAATATCTCCTTGCCATCGACAGTAAAAGACTTCATCTGCCCCTTGGATATATCGTCTACCTTGGCTACCTCAATAAAGTCCATTTGGCTTACCCCCTTTTTTCATATTTTCTCATTACGCTCCCGTAATAATCAGCTTAATAACAATTAGCTTGTTTCCTACATTTCTGATACTGTCTTCCTTTTTCGACCGGTTTTTTTGACCTCGTCTTCGCAAATCTACCCATCTACTTGCTGGGCCACAGTCCCACCAGTTGTTCCCACCAACAAAACCCACGCCGCTAATGCTAGGCAGATGACCCCAACGATGAATCGGTCTTTTCTCATTTATCGATACCTCTAATTCAGCATTGACCTTCAGGAGCTATACTATAGACTATAAGGAATCTGAAAAAACCGCAACCCTTTTGATTCTCAGTGTAACAAAAAAGCAATTGTGACCTTATGTAACAAAATGGACAAATGTTAGCTGGTCAAATAATTCATCTTTTTCCTTAATCAGGCGATGAACCTGGTGAGTGAATATCTTCAATACAAGAGAGTGGCACCCGGTGAATTGTACTCAAAGTTTCTCAGGTCTTATACTAGATTTTGTTATCCAGTAGACTTATCATTAAGATATTGCAGGGAAAGTCATCAAATCAAGAGTAGATTATCTTGTAAAAGGAGGAAAACATGACAGAGGGAGGAAAACGTTGGTACCACAGCGGCTCCCCGGGTTTCGTATTCCCTATTTGGTTCATCGGCTGGCTATTTACAATCGGTTACGCCAGTCTGGTTTGGTGGAAGATTTTGCTTGCCTTAATAATCTGGCCGTACTATCTAGGCTCGGCACTGATCTGACCAGTTAAGAGAGCGTACTCTAATTCCGTACTCCGACTCTCCGCAGTGCTTCATAGCCTTGACCTGTTAGTAGTGCCAACCTGACCGTGATGATACTGGCTATGACTATCCAACCAGCCAGGACACCAAAGTCATCGCCTACTTCCTTTACTATACGGGATTTAGAGACGCGGGTTAGCATAGCACAAGCATTTTGCAGCTAAAATAAGCAGCGGTTTCCTAACAGCCAGTCCGCAATCGTGGGAAGCCGTCAAACGCTCTCCAGCGGACGTGGTTAGGTGTGGTCAGCCGTCATCTGCTGTGGTGATACACGGACGTCACTAGAACGACACAAGAGAGGGGAGGCGTCGAACTCCACCTGAAACGGCGTTTGAAATGGCTGGGCTGCAGCGTTTTGAGCTACCTCTGTCGCCGCACAACAGCGAGTTGTCTAAGCAAATACAGGTTAGACAACTCTATCCCGACCACGAAGCAGGGGCAACTCTGTGGACAGATGCCACAGCAAACCTTAGAATATATAACAACCGATCTGCATACACGAACTGGGCGACTCGCCTATGTAGCTATTGGCGGGAATACCACCGGGGAGGATACCGATGAGCTTAAGCGACTGGATGAATGAGAAACTCCTTGAGAGGTGACCCAAAGTGAGGAGATATGGCACGATGAATATATTCTTCGAAAGTGAGTTGTCAGAGTTCCTCAACTCCCTGCGTGGCCAGACAAAAGCCACGGTGCACAACGAGCTAGCAGAGTATCTACTTAACGTTAACGAAGAGGAGTATGCTCAGCACTTGTTGAGCCAATTCCGCGTGGATCCTCTCCGTATTCACTTTGAGGACATGTATGTCACTTCACGCGAAGAGAATATTCCAGGGGAGCGATTCTCTAGATTCAATTTTGATCGTGATCTGATGAGAGGGAAGAGTTACCCGAAACAAGTCGTAAGGTACCATATCCCTTACGAGGGCACGAAGGAACTTTTGTACTGCGTACCGAACCTGGCCTGTCCCCAAAAACAGTCTAGGTAAAATGTCAGCTGTGGGTTACTAAAGTTTTACTTTTTGGTGCTATTATAAAAATATGTTATCAATAAAGATAGCCGTACGATTTCTCAAAACAGGCGGGGCCCAGAACTTGTTGATCATCATTGGCATAGCCATTGCTATCTCCATTCAGATATTTGTTGGACTCCTAATCGGTAGCCTTCAGAAAACACTAGTCGACCGGACTATTGGCGAATCCCCGCATATAACAATTCTGTCATCAACCGATATCAGCACCATGCGTGATTGGGAAATATTAGTCAAGGAAATAGGGAGTATTGACCAGATCAAGGCAACCGCTGTGTCAGCTAGCGCTAACGCCTTTATTGAAGATGGAAACCGCAACCGGCCTATCATCGTTAGAGGTTTTAATTTTGATAGTGTCGATAGTATATATAATATCAGGGGGTCTTTGTATGAAGGCAGGCCGTATCAATCAGCAAGAGAGGTGCTGATTGGTAAAGACCTAAGAGAGGCTCTAGAGGTCGATATTGGAGACAAGCTAGTCGTAAAAACACCTGATGGTAAAGAGACAATTTTTACTATATCCGGCTTTTATGATCTTGGTGTGGCGAGTATAAATGAGGCATGGATACTTACCAATCTTAAGACAACGCAGCGCATATTCGATTTCGGTAATAGAATAACGTCGATAGAAGTGGCCGTGAAAGACGTCTTTGCCGCCGACACAACAGCGCGTAAAATAGAGAAACTCTTGGATAATGATGATATTGAGGTCAATAATTGGAAGGAACAAAACGAAGAGCTATTGAGTGGACTTGAAGGTCAGCGAATGTCAAGTATTGTCATACAGGTGGTTATCATAGCTTCAGTGGTGATAGCTATCTCAAGTGTGTTGGCTATTACCGTCTTGCAGAAATCTAGGGAAATTGGGATTTTAAAAGCTATGGGCATAAAGGACTTAGCAACTAGCTTGATATTTATCTATGAAGGTTTTTTAGTAGGTTTAATAGGAGCGACACTAGGCGTTATCTTGGGGCTTGGCCTTCTTTATGGTTTCAATGCGTCTACCACCAGCGCGGGCGGTGTGGCAATAGTAGATTTGTATATAGAATATGATTTTATTCTTACCTCATGGTTTATTGGGTTGGCAGCCTCAACTTTTGCCGGAATCTTGCCTGCAAGAAAATCACTTAAACTCAGCCCGGTAGAGGTTATCAGAGAGGGATAGAATGAGTATTATTATCGAACTTAAGAACGTTGATAAGATATACACTGGTGCTGTGGATACCCAGGTGCTCTTTGATATCAACCTAAGCTTCGAGAGTGGCTCATGCAATGCGATAGTGGGTGAATCGGGAAGCGGTAAATCTACTTTGCTGAACATCATGGGCACTTTGGATAAATCCACGAGGGGGGAAGTTATCATCGATGGTATCAAGATAGACGATATGGATAAGAACGAGCTTGCCGATTTGAGAAACCAGACAATTGGATTCGTTTTCCAATTTCATTACCTTCTTCCGGAATTCACAGCGATTGAGAATGTTCTCATACCATATCTGATAAAGCATAGCAGGGCTTCTATGCAGATTATAGAAAAAGCGAATGAACTCTTCGAGATGTTGGGGATCACCAAATGGAAGAACAGTCCGGTCACAAAGATGTCGGGCGGGCAGCAGCAAAGAACAGCAATAGCCAGAGCCCTTATAAATAATCCCAAGATCCTCATTGCGGATGAGCCAACGGGTAACTTGGATTCTGAAACAACAAATAAAATGTGCGACAGCTTCCGGGAAATAAATCAAAGGTTTGGGACTACTTTTATAGTTGTGACACATGACCGTGCCGTTGCCGCAAAGACGGATAGAATCATTGAGATTAGAGATGGCAGGATAGAAAGTGATATTTAGAGATAATACATGCCGGGATGGGATATACTAAAAAGGGGGAGTTAGAGTCCCCAGCAGTTAAATAGCTGTTAAAATCCTTGCTTAACAATCCTAGCTATACTTGCTTAACAATTTAGCTTTAGTAACGGATTGCTAGTCCACTATGGAACTAACCAGTTTAAGGCTATCTTCAAACCTCACTGACCTAATATACCCCTGCGTTATTACCCACTTGCAGCCAACTTGATTTCCGAATTTTACCGCCAGAATTGAAATCGACATATTGCCTTCCCCAAGCTAATCACCAAGCCCCAGACAGAAGCAAACTAAGCGGTATCAAGCGGTAGGCAAGGCTTCAAGGCTCCGATACAACTTCAGACTATCCTCAAACTTAGCATATCTTCTATTTGGGGTGGAAGTGGCAAGTGGTGAACGGTAGATTCACACGAAGTGGGCGATTTGGGTGAGCGAAGCGAAGCCAAATACACCGTGTTAGCCGAAGTCAGCTATCCATTCTTTCTGACCGTTTAAATAGCTCACGCAGAGAACCGTGGTGGCGATTCAGTAGCCAGACGACGATCCACCCGAACAAGAAGTTTGAGGATGATACTTCGACAAGGTGAGCCATCCGTATTGCCTCTGGCATAAACTCCCCCGCCACCAGGAGTTGGGCGCTCATCAGCACTGAGAAGAGCAGGGCTACTGCAAGTCCAGCCTCCCACCAGCGACCTTTCATCATTCGGATTACTGGTAGTGCCAAAGCCACAAATATCATCGCCCTCAACATTTGGAATGGAAATATCCACGCAGGTAACTGTAGGCCAACGTAGTACTCTTGGAATGCCTCACCTGCTAGCGGCATAAAGACGAACATGCCAAACGAGAAGTAAATGAACATATAGATAACCGCAATCAATACCAGCTTCCAGACCCATTCCGTCCAAGGCATGTCGAGTCGCCGGTTGGGTTCCTGCGATTTCTCGGCCCCTTTCATCCTTCCGTGGATCAGAACAGCCAGTGGCGAAAACAACGCTGCAATGATAGCCCCTTGCATGAACAGTTTGGGAATCATCTCCACCGGCACAATGTCCACTAAATATTGGAGAAATACAACAGTCTCGATTTGAGACAAAAATGTCTTCACTCCATAGAACACGAGGAAGATTGTTACGACCAGTCGCCACCCAGTCCACCTGGAACGGATGATCAGGTAGCTTAGGACGATGGTTTCAAGAGCGCATACGATCAGCAGAGCTACCACCGCACCCGTCGGATCGGTGGTTTGTGCGGAATCCGTCAAACCGACCGCCACTGAGGCTATCGAATAGCAAGCGAACAGAAGGAAGGTCAGGACGATTACCTTCAGTCCAAGCATAACTGTTGTTTTTGCGTTCATTGGATTCCTTCCTGCCTTAGGTGATTTCCGCTAACATCCATATATACGAACTCTGGTTCGCCTAATCTGCTATTCTATGTGGAATTGTAGCATCTACGCCAATCAAAGCAACGTGGTGAACCGAAGATTCACACGATATTCCTAATCATTGGTTGTTAGTAGTGGTATAGTGCAGTTAACGATAGGGAGGTAGTTATGGAAGAACCACAAAACGTTAAAGATTTAAAAATGCAAATTGTCACGGAGATTAGTAATTTGTCTAGGTTACTTGGACAGATTCCGAGTGACGATAGCACGGTACAGGAAGCCAGAGACTCATTCCTTAAATTATCTATCCTAATTGACCAAGCATTGGATCTCAAATTATGTTAAATTCTAGACTTGTCACGTAGTGCCAATTCGATGCCATCTAAGTAGACCACGTTGGTCAGTGTATAGAACTCTGGGTATAGTCTTCACGTGGTGATGTCCTGCTACTCCCACCGGAAAAACCTGACCGTGGTGATACTGGCTATGACTATCCAACCAGCCAGGACACCAAAACCATCGCCCACTTCCTTTACTATACGGGATTTAGAGACGCAGGTTAGCACAGCACAAGCATTTTGCAGTTAAAATAAGCATCGGTTTCTTAATCTCGAGTCCGAAGTGCCGTTCCATCGTGTCTTATATCGTCTGGTACAGTCCCCCGACCTCCGAAACCACGATTGGTGTGGTGGGTTGTAACCTACTGTGCCCCGCCGTCAACGACAAAGCCGACGTCAAAAGCGTGAGAGGAGCGATAAAGCTCCCCTCTCTTACTAAGTATCTTATTACTTCACCAGCCATCAAGAACGACTGAAAGTCGGGCAAAGCCTTTATTCTTGATGGCTTTCTCTCAATTGCTATTACTAATGCATCAGAGACCTTAATTCCCTAACTTTGTCCACTCTGCAGAATAGCGATTACAGTTTCTAACGCTAACTTTGCATCTTCCCTTGTTGCATTACCTATTGTGTGACTTACTTGGTTGCGTAATAATCTAAGCTGATACATTCTCGAAATGACATCTGTGTCCATTTCAGATTCAGTCTCTAATAACTTAATTATATCTTTTTTACTTCGGATACCGTGCCTCTTTGTCGTTTTCTCTACCTTTGATATCTTCTCCTTAGAAGATTCATACCATTTTTCAACCATAACCCAAGCTAAAAGAATTGCTTGGGAGTATTCATTTCTCTGAAAATGAGTATATACTTCTCCGAATGCCCTCAACGTGTCTAATGTAGCATCATTTTTAGCTATTTCACCTATAGCTTCCCAAGTCTGTTTAATAGAACTGATATCCACGACTGGCATGGATTCTTCCTGCCATCTAGTCCGTACAAATGAAGGGTCACGAGGAAGCATTCTGGGTAATACAATTGGTGAACGCAAACCAAGAACTTTTCCGGTATTCGGTTCTAAAGTCACTTCCACCAATTCGTTTTCTCCAATTACAAATGCCGGAGTTCCCCGTAAAATGAGTAACGCCATAAATGCATTAAGAAAACGCATGGCTAAATTCTTGTCTGCCACCGCAACCGCTATTAGACCTTCTTGTGTTGCCAACCAAGTTAATCCGCCAATCCTTTCAAATACAACAGTTTTCTCAATTATCGGGCCACGCGACCGCCTGTCGTACATCACATTTCTCATATCTTCTTCAAAAGTATGTATCGGCCTTGAACCTACCCATAAGTGAGGGTATATCAACGCCCCATGTGCCGTTACCTCATTTCGCTTTTGCGTTTCTTTTGGCGCTTGAGCTTCATCCTTTCTTCGCACCTCACTTTTAATACTTTCCATAGAGCTGTTAACAATACTTTTAATCGCCCTGTTACTCAGTATGCCAATAAAATCCCAAACAGAAACCTCTTCACTTAACAAGTGTTTAGAACTACCCCCGGCTTTAGGCAATTTCCCTGTCCATATATTCTGAAGAACCAGATTACGAAAGGAGCCTATTAGATTCAACAAGTGACTTTGCACTAATTCACTGTAAGTCTTGCCATACGGGAAAGCTGTCTTTTCTGGAAGAGGTTTTTCGAATCTCTTCTCTTTAGCTACTTCAAGCAACCTGCCACTTGCTTCTATACTATCAATTGGCCCTATTACTTTAATATCACAATCAGGTTCATCCTTAAAATGAGAAATTACCAGTAATTGTTGCTTTACCCTAAGTTTCTTATTTTCTAATATTACCGCCACAATTTGACACGGTGACCTTAAATCATCAATATATTGTACTCTTGTTTTTTCCTCAGCAGTAAGTCCATCGTAAGCCTCACGCCAAGAACTGATTAAATTCTTATATATTTCTTCCATCCCCAATATTATCGCCCTTCTAAATATTTATAATATCCTTCACCATAATAAACCAATACATACTTAAAAATCTCTTCTCAAAACTATAAACCATTTAATATTTGCTGTACATTAAACCCCAATATAGCCAGCTTTGTAGTTAAATCCCAGAATGCTGCGCCATCTCTAGCCCCACTTTTTATGAACTCCCAAATCTGCGTTACTAACGACTTAGCTTCCTCTTTACGGTCATCTGGCACACCTTCAGTTTCATCAACTCTTTTTAATAGTGTATCAAGGGTAACATTTATTGATTGTGTCAGGTTCTGCATCACGGTTGGAGCAAATACAAAACCCCCTGTATTTGGCAATGGACTGGCAGTCACCATTCCTGTACCAAATAATGGAGAATTAATTCTTTTGACAACTGACAAGAGTATCCCACGCACTTCTTTAATCTTATCCACTATCGAATTATTGCTTCTCCCAACATCAATAAACCTTTGTTTCAGAGGCGCTATTTCAGGAATATACTCTAATATTGTTAGTGTTTCAGCGTGCCACGTACAAAAAGTTGCATCAGGCATATCACTTCTCAATCGCTTGCGTTGCCCGGTAATCTCAGTAATATATGCGCTAGCTTGTTTATGCACCGGTTTACAATTTCCGCACTTGCTTCTGACCTACACCCAGCATTTTGTCCACTTATCAGTTTAGTATTACCAACATTATACCACCATAGGCAAGGCAAGGGGATTTCTCTACTGGCTGAACCGACACCAGTGCCTAGAACTTTAGCGTTCCAAGTAGTACACTATCTGAGGGTAGGTCATACTGCAGAGATACCAGAACACTGGAGCAGCGACCCCCGCAGAAGACGGAGGGACTAAATGAGCAAACGTGAAGACTTAAAGACTTGGGTCATTGACGCTCTCAGGGCACACGGAGGTAGCGCAACACTAATAGAGGTCTGCCAGTACATTTGGGAACACCACGAGGGCGAGCTCAAATCATCCGGGAATCTCTTTTATACGTGGCAGTATGACGTGCGTTGGGCCGCACAAGCGCTTCGTGATAACGGTACTCTCAGGCCTGTCTATGGTAACCGATCCCGACCGTGGGAACTGGCCTAGCTGAGTGACCTGCTCCTTAAAAAATGGTCCAGTTGAAATGCTAGAGTCGGACGTAAGACAAGGGGATTTCTCTACTGGCTGGCCCGGCTGCTGGGTGACGTTAGGCCAATAAGGCAGCCTAATTCCACCCTCTGGTCTTTCAAGTCTATTATTCCATCTTGCTTATTTGATAGTCACAAACTAGATTTACCGCCTTTAAACCCTTATTAATACAGGGCACTTTATATTATCATGATATACTTTCATATATATGTTGATTGATTATTTTTAGTAGGTTTTCATCTTTATGGATAATTTTTGTTTTATTATTAATGTTCTTGATATTGATTCTAAACTTCCCATAGAGATAATACCAAACCATTGGTTCCGAAAAGCCACTAGTAAAGAAATCAAGATTATAAAAGAACAGCTAGAACGACTTAATGTTCCAAATTATCCTTATGAGTCCAACATTATTCAAGAAAAGAAAACTAATGCTGGTGCTTCATGGAGTTATGAACCTATTAAATCTCAAAAGGATTTCAAGTATTATGTTATATCCTTTAAAGGCACCAATGAACACATTAATAAATTGGAACTTGCCGCCAATCTAATCGAACATGATATAAACATAGGCATTCAATTTCTACATTTCAAATCTGGTGGCCACGGTAGCAGTTACAACCCATACATTTTATCTAATTTATTCAGTGATAGGATTATGGGCAGAACAAAGGTAAAATCGCCGACGCTTCAAGAATTACTTGAAATATCAAATAATTATAAACTCATAGATAATTTGGATACTAATCACTATACAAACATTATAAAGGCTGTAAATGATTTCCACCAAACGAAAATGATACCCGAAAGAACTGAACTAAAAGCCTTATCATACTTCTCGATCATAGAATCCCTCCTTACGCATAAACCTAAGCCTACTGATACAATTGATTCTATTAGTCGCCAGATAAAAACTAAAATGTTCTTACTTAACAAGCGATTTCAGAGAAAAATAAACTACCCTTCTTACTTTGGTCAAACGCCTCATGAAAAAGTTTGGAACACACTCTATGATTACAGAAGCTCCATCGCACATGGTGCGAATATAGATTTCAACAGCACATTTAAGATACTTACTAGCCACGCTAATATTCAGAATTTCCTCCGAGATAATTTGAAACTTTTAATTCTCTATTCTTTAGATGACCCCGATTTTCTCACTGACCTTAAGAATTGTTGAGAGACTATAATTAATTATTGTCGTTTATCTTGGCTTTTCCGACGTCCTGTTAGTAGGGTAGGACATCGGGATGTTTGATTCAGTGGTACTATGACTATCCTCCAGGCAAAGAATCTTTGGGTATCTTACCATTGAGTAAACCGCAAGCGGTTTAGGAATTTTCATTCTACCAAGTTATGATATAATTATCGAGCAATACATTATGTTAGATTGTAGAATGTTGAATCACCCTGGAGAGAATTAAGAGAACCTAATATTGTCAGACAACGTTACTTCCATAATTTCTATAATTGCCCAGCCATTAGCTACTATATTGGGTGCTCTTCTTGTCGTAATAGGCGCTCCCTTGTTCTATTTCAAACAAAAGGAATACGAAACTATCAGGCATAGATATTTGGATGATGGTATTGCAGTAATTATTCGACAAGTTGAATACGTACTAGATGTCTTTCAGTATAATTGGGCTCGCAGTATTCACCTCCTAAAAACATATCGAGACCTTGGCATAAATACTCCCCCAGAATTGTATAATTCTGGGTTTATATCTATTGATAAACCTATCTCACTGGAAGCATCTCGTCATTATCTTCTCAGAGAAATAATTGGCGATAAAGTCTTTTTTGATGTTCACCAACTACTTGCAGCATTTCTTCACGAAGCTGACAATTTATTTACAGTCGACCTGTGCTCAGCGATACGCGTAAGCCTAGAGGGTGGAAAGGGAGGTACTACTATAGATCCTCCTGAAAAGATATATGAAGAATATATTAAAGAGGTAGAAAAAAAGGACAAAGAAGGTCAGTTATTCTATTCTTTGCTTGGCAATTTGAAGATACTCGAATCTTTACTATCTAAGAAGAATTATAGCTTTAAGAGTATAAATAAGTTTCGTGATCACCCGGAAGTCATAAAATCAATATCCGATTTAAAACAAACATTCAAAGACCAACTTACAAAGTATTCCAGCTACCCATCGGAACAACCTTCCTGATTTTTTCCGGCGTCCTGTTAGTAGGGTAGGGCTTAATCCAAAAAGAGTATTAACCCGGTTATACCTTTTATGAGCCTCCACCGCACCATAACAACCTACAGCCTGACAGTAGCGATTAGTCATCATTAACGTCGTATGACCCAGTAACCTCTGCAGCATCAAGCTATCTCCACCATTCTTTAACCGCAGGACTTCAAGAAAAAATGGCAGCAGAGGGATTTGAACCCCGACCAAAGACCTGGGAGAAGTCTGAAACTATTGCTATAAGCATTGGTAGGCAGAACACACTTCAAGTTACTGGCTGCGCGGGTGCAATTTATCCCGAATCTCCTGTTCCCGACGCTTCAGATCATCCAATGCCTTTGCAACTTCCGCAGCTTCAACCTTCTGCTCTTTACTTGTGATGAAGCTGAATCTTGTTCTGCCCTTTGAGACCTCCGTAGGACGTCTTCGCAGGGCCTTCAATTTCCTCTCAGCCTTATCTATTTCTAGTGCTACATCGTGAAGTTCCTTCTTAAGTCTTTCTTCCGCCTTCATGGGCTGCTCCTTAAATCAACCTCAAACAAAGTGGCAGCGACTGGATTTGAACCAGTGACCAAAGGCTTATGAGTCCTCTGCTCTACCACTGAGCTACGCTGCCGTAATATTATTTAACACCACTCACCAGAAATGGTCAACTCACCCCCTTGCTTTTCTGTTACCGCTGCGCCTGAGCTTTGACTCCCCGCCTCTTGTCATTGCGAGGAGCGGCAGCGGTTGCGAGGCGTAGCCGAAGCAAACTCGGAGCAACAGATTCCTCATTTCATTCGGAACAAGCTCCGCAAACTCATGCCCCACCGAGATTGCCACGCCTTGGCCCCTTCGCTGCGCTCGGGGTTTCAGCTCACCGCAATGACAATTAAAAGAGAGCCTGCAACGACCTCCTCCTGTCATTGCGAGGAAGTCCGTCAGCCGACGGACGACGAAGCAATCCCCATATTTAAATTCAAAACCGTTTCGGTGATTGGGATTTTGGTCATTTGATATTGTTTAGTATTTCGGATTTAGTATTTAGAGTTTTGTTTTCACGGGATTGCCACGCCGGAGCCTGCCCTGAGCGGTGAGATTCTTCGGTCGCTTTGCTCCCTCAGAATGACAGTAAGCGAAGGGGCTCGCAATGACAGGGAAGGGCGCTCGCAATGACGAAGAAGGAAGTTAAAGTGCCACCAATCATATGAGCGAGTACAAGCTCTTGCAAAGAGTGTCCCTTTAGTATATAATATCCACGGTGGTTTTAGTTTAGGTTATTATATACTTAATTAGATTGCTTCAGATTTACTCAAGTAGTGGATGGCCGCAACTCTAAACCAACTATTTAGATGAAAGGAGGTCATCCAATGAGTTTTCAGGATAAGTCGATCCAATGTTCCGATTGTGGAACTACCTTCACTTTCAGTGCTGAGGAACAAGAATTCTTCGCGTCTAAAGGCTACACTAACGAGCCTAAGCGCTGTCCCTCATGCCGCGAAGCAAGGAAGGCAGAGCGTTACGGAAGTAGTAGTGGCTATGGCTACAGGCCCCAGCGGCAAATGTTTCCCGCAGTATGCGCCCAGTGTGGCAAAGAGACCGAAGTACCGTTCGAGCCCCGCGAAGGTAGACCAGTATATTGTAGCGATTGCTACAATAAGGTCAAACCGAGTAGATAACGCTAGTTTGGACTTAAGGATATACATGGGCCGGGTATTCCTGGCCTATGTATATCACTGGAAGGGTTACACAATTTAACGAAGGAGGTACCAAAATATGAATATCTATGTGGGCAACCTAGCACGTGAGGTAACTGAGGAGGAATTGCGGCAAGAATTCATTGCTTTTGGACAAGTGGCATCTGTAAGCATTATAAAAGACAGAGATAGTGGGGAACCCAGGGGATTTGCGTTTGTTGAAATGTCATCAAAGTCTGAAGGCCAAGCTGCAATTACTGGCCTCAACGGAAAAACACTAAATGATCGGCCTCTTGCTGTTAACGAGGCTCGCCCTCGTTCCGACAGCAGAGGCAGTGGGGGCTATGGTGGCGGGGGAGGTGGGGGCTATGGTGGCGGGGGAGGTGGTGGATATGGTGGCAGGGGAGGTGGCGGGTCTGGTGGAAGAGGAAGACAGAAGAGATACTAAATCGCCTGGTCATCATTTATACGCTTAAGATATATAATAGTGATACCTGGTATGCATCTGACTGTGCACACGGTGCAGAGCACAGTTTCAGCAATATTTTTCGGCATATAGGTAGATTCAGCCTAAGAACGGATCTTCTCTGAATAGTTCACAATTTTGATGTAACAATTAGCCATTTTGTACAGCACTAAATCTCTTAACCTAATGTTAGATATTCAGGCCTTGTCCTGCCTTTGACAATAGTCGGTTAATTTTTCACCGCTTTGATTTGCTTGGTCACCGTCTGCACTGACCTCTGGTCATGGTCTAGCTAGCATCCCACAGCCTGGCAATACCTATTCGTCATGATTAACGTTGTATGACCCAATAACCTCCGCAACATCAAGCTATCTCCACCATTCTTCAACCGCAGGGCTTCAAGAAAAAATGGCAGCGGAGGGATTTGAACCCCCGACCAAAGACCTGGGAGAAGTCTGAAACTATTGCTATAAGCATTGGTAAGCAGAACACACTTCAAGTTACTGGCTGCGCGAGCGCAATCTATCCCGAATCTCCTGTTCCCGACGCTTCAGACCATCCAATTCCTTTGCAACTCCCGCAGCTTCAACCATCTGCTCCTTACTTGTGATGAAGCTGAATCTTGTTCTGCCCTTTGAGACCTCCGCAGGATGTCCTCGCAGGGCCTTCAATTTCCTCTCAGCCTTATCTATTTTTACTGCTACATCGTGAAGTTCCTTCTTAAGTCCTTCTTCTGCCTTCATGGGCTGCTCCTTTATTTATATCCCTCTGCTTACCTTGTCCAACTCCACCTGGCTGAACTATTCGTTCGATGCAGTTGTCATCGTAATTGCCTCTTAATCCAATTATACCCCCAATCAACCTCAAACAAAGTGGCAGCGGAGGGATTTGAACCCCCGACCAAAGGCTTATGAGTCCTCTGCTCTACCCCTGAGCTACGCTGCCGTGATATTATTTAACACCACTCACCAGAAATGGTCAACTCACCCCTTGCTTTTTCTATTACCGCTGAGCCCGAGCTTTGACTCCTCGCCTCACTCGGAACAAGCTCCGCAATGCCCGTTTGAAAATGTAGTTGCCCAATTTATTGGGCAATTGTGCCTGATGAATCAGGCAACTACAAAATCCGGAGCTAGGTCATTTGGATTTTGGTCATTTGATATTGTTTAGTATTTCGGATTTAGTCCGTCAGTCGACGGATAGAGTTTGGTTTTCACGAGATTGCCACGCCTTCGGCTCGCAATGGCGCATCCCTTATGTCATTGCGAGGCACGCTAGTGCCGAAGCAATCCCATGCCCCACCGAGATTGCCACGCCTTCGGCTCGCAATGACGGTTTAGTAGCTATCAGTTATCAGTTTTCAGTTTTCAGTTATCATCTATCAGCTATCAGTTACCGCTAACCGCTGATTACTGACTACTGACCGCTGACTGCTGACCGCTGACTGCTGACCGCTGACCGCTGACTGCTAACTGCCGACTGCTGACCGCTAACAGGTAGACTTTTATCGCTGTGCAAGCTTAAAATAAGCGACAATCATAATGAACACCTTGATTTTCATCCATGGCTCCGGAGACAGCAGCCCGGTATGGCATTATCAGATAGAAGCTTTCCCACAGGCTAAAGCCGTAGACCTGCCCGGACACCCCCAGGGCGAACCCTGCCCTAGCATCGAACAATACACTGAATGGCTGAATGACTATATCCTGAGCAATAAATATGAACCAGCTATCCTCGCAGGACATTCTATGGGCAGCGCTATTGCCCAGATGCATGCTATCAAGTATCCTGAAAACACAACGGCACTTATCCTTATTGGCACCGGGGCCAGACTGAGGGTAGCCCCGGCTTTTCTTTCCATACTCAGGGACGGCATCACCAACCCTGAGAAGTGGTTTAACAATATTGTTAAACCTTTCTACAAAGATATCCCTGCCGAAGCAAAGGAGCCGATACTGGAAAGGATAAAGGAAAACGGGGCAAAAGTGCAGCTTAACGATATGCTTTGCTGCGACAAATTTGACATCATGGATAAAGTAGAACAAATCAAAGTCCCTACCCTGATAATCTGCGGCAGTAAAGATATTCTGACTCCACCCAAATACAGCTCTTACCTGGCCAGCAAGATTAACGGGGCTAAACTGGTCATAGTTGATGAAGGAGGTCATCTGGTCTTCGCTGAAAAGCCCCGGGCAGTTAATCAGGCTATTGGTGAATTTTTAGCCAATCTACAGTAATATACTGATTGATTATTTTGTCACCCTGAGCCGAAGCCCTGAGCGCAGCGAAGGGGCTAGCGAAGGGTCTAGATTCTTCGCGGGGCCTGTCCTGAGCGGAGCGAGATTCTTCCCCTTCGGTTCCTTCCTTTCGTCAGGACTCAGGCTCAGAATGACAAGAGGCAAAGGGGTCAGAATGACAAGAAGCGAAGGGGTCAGCTTGACAGAAAGTGAAGGCTCGCAATGGCGCATCCCTTTTGTCATTGCGAGGAGCGGCAGCGACGAAGCAATCTCATGCCCCACTGAGATTGCCACGCCTTCGGCTCGCAATGACAGGTAAAAAAGGGCTCAGAATGACAAGAGGCAAAGGGTTCAGAATGACAGGGGAGAGTTGCTAGACGACCTAAGTGATATACTGATTGTTTCAAGGAGATGGAAACACGTACTTTAAGACTCGGAATGGCGCAAATCAACTCCACCGTGGGCGATTTGAGCGGTAACACAAAGAAAATATTGCGCTACATCGATGAGGCGAAAGCTCTTGGAGTCGACCTGTTAACTTTCCCTGAATTAGCTATAACCGGTTACCCTCCTGAGGACTTGCTGCTCAAGCCGCAGTTTATCAAGCAGAACCAGGAATGCCTCAAAGAGATAGTAAGGCATACCTCAGATATAACAGTGGTAGTGGGCTTCGTTGACAGCGATAGCGATACATACAACGCCGCCGCAGTGATTTACAACAATAAACTGGCTGGCGTTTACCATAAAGTTTATCTGCCCAATTATGGCGTATTCGATGAAAACAGGTATTTTCAGGCAGGAACGGAAAGCCCCGTCTTTATCATTTATGGCATCGGCACAGGCATAACTATCTGTGAAGATATGTGGTATGAAACCGGACCGGCAGCAGTGCAGGCCTACAGCGGGGCTAGATTATTAGTTAATATAGGCGCCTCACCATATCATGCCGGTAAAGGAGACCTCAGAGAGAGGATGCTCGCTACCAGAGCAGCCGAGAATGTAGCCATTGTTGCCTATAATAACTTAGTCGGGGGGCAAGATGAGCTGGTATTTGACGGCAATAGCTTGATTATAAACCAGAAAGGCGAAATCATCGCCCGGGGAAGACAATTTGAAGAAGACCTTGTAGTAGCCGACCTGGATGTGGAATCGGTATTTCGCTCACAGATGCATGACCCCAGACGGAGGAAAGAGGCACCGTGGATTAAAAAGGGAATGGAACAGGTTACCAAGATAGAAGTATCACATGAATATCCCACAGCTGCCAGGCCGCCTTTGCCGCCAAGGCAGGTGGAAAGGCTGGATGAGCCTGGTGAGAAATATCAGGCACTTATCCTGGGCACCAGAGATTACGTCCACAAGAATGGCTTTGAAAAGGTAGTCATTGGTCTATCCGGCGGAGTCGATTCATCTCTGGTAGCTGCTATAGCCGTGGATGCCCTGGGGGCTGACAACGTTGTGGGCGTTTCTATGCCCTCTCGTTATTCATCGCCCAACAGCAAATCAGATGCTGAAGCACTGGCAAAGAACTTAGGGATAGAGTTTAAAGTGATACCCATTGAGAAAGCCTTTAGTTCATATCTGGAAACGCTGGCGGAACCTTTCAAAGATACCCAGCCTGACGTGACCGAAGAAAATATTCAGGCAAGGATTAGAGGCAATATTCTTTTTGCCTTGTCCAACAAGTTTGGCTGGCTGGTCCTTGCCTGCAGCAATAAAAGCGAGACAGCTACAGGCTATGCTACCCTCTACGGAGATATGGCTGGAGGGTTTATTCCACTCAAAGATGTGCCCAAAACAACGGTTTTTGAATTAGCCAAATACAAGAACCACCAGGCAGGAAAGGAGGTAATTCCTTCCAGCGTTTTAACCAAAGCGCCATCTGCTGAGCTAAGACCTGACCAGAAGGATACGGATACCTTGCCGCCGTATGAATTGCTGGACCCCGTGTTAAAAGCGTATGTGGAAGATGATTTGTCGATTGACCAGATCGTAGCCATGGGTTTTGACCGTGAAATAGTCATGAGAGCGGCTCACCTGGTGGACAGGAATGAATATAAGCGCCGGCAGGCTGCGCCTGGTATAAAGATAACTCCCAGAGACTTTGGCAGGGATAGGAGGTTGCCCATCACCAATCGATTTAAAGACCAATCCGGTTAATATATATATAATGTAAGGAGGAGGAAGGAGAAATGCGGAAAATAGGGGGCGCTTTACTGGGAATCGGGCTGGGAATTTTAGTAGGTTGGGGATTCTACTGGCTCTTTGACCTTGCTTTCCCCGAACTGCACACCGCAGTTAAAATTGGTATTACTTCTGTAGTTATAGGGCTTACTCTCCTCCTGATATCACTGGTGCGGGAGAGAATTAAAACATCGAAGGAAGACCGGGAAAAATTTAAGGGGGTGGAAAATTGATTGTAGTTACCACAGAGCAAATAGAGGGCAAAAAGGTAACGGAAACTCTGGGACTGGTTAAAGGAAGCACCATTAGAGCCAGGCATATAGGACGTGACATTATGGCTGGCTTGCGAAATGTCGTTGGCGGTGAAGTGAAGGATTACACACTAATGCTGGCACAAGCCCGAGAGGAAGCCCTGGAGAGAATGATTGACCAGGCTGAGAAGATGGGCGCCAACGCTATAATATGTACCAGATTCGTAACCTCAATGGTAATGTCCGGCGCTGCCGAAATGGTAGCTTATGGGACAGCGGTAAAGGTGGAGTAGTTGCCTGATTTATCAGGCTCTTATTGCCCAATCCGTTGGCTAATCCGTTAACTAACGGAGGCAACTACCTCACAAGTTGCCCGCCCATTCCACAGCATTCAGGAAAACCTGAAATCCATCCCCATAATCCTTAGCCCCATGCTTTGTCCACCGCGGATGTTGAGTCCCGCGAATATGCCTCTCAGGATGCGGCATCAACCCAAAAATTCGCCCTGAAGAATCACAAATTCCAGCGATGTTCCCCACCGAGCCATTGGGATTATAAGGATAGCCAGCATCGGTATTTCCACGCTCATCACTGTAGTAGAGCGCCACATCTACATGGGGCGAGTTTTCGAGAGCAACAACTACCTTCCCCTCGCCATGGGCAACCGGTAAATACATATGCGCAATTCCCTTAGTAAATACGCAGGGGCTTTCCTGGTTCACTGATAAGTGCACCCAACGACACTCAAACTTTCCCGAATCATTGGCCGCCATGGTTAACGATGGCGAACCTCCATTCGATAATTCGGGCAGAATGCCTGCTTTCACCAGCATCTGAAAGCCGTTACAAATCCCCAAGATTAGCCTTCCCCCCTCAACAAACCTCTTTACATCCTCACCGAGTTTTAATCTCAGCTCGTTAGCAAGCACTTTACCCGCAGATATATCGTCGCCGTAAGTAAAGCCACCGGGAATAACCATTATGTGATAGTCGGAGAGGCGTTTTTCACGGCGAATTAGCTCGCCGATATGGACTAAGGATGTCTCGGCACCAGCCTTCTGGAAAGCAACCTCAGTTTCAACATCACAGTTTGTCCCCGGCGCTAACAGTATCAGCGTTCGCACTTTACTCATCAGCTCTCAATTCACCAACGCATAGGCCTCTGCCAGGCATCCTTCAGCTCTTGAATAGCAGTGTCGACAACTTTCCTACCATCCAATCCATATATCTCCAGCATTTCAGCATCAGTAACCTGACCGATAACACTCTCCGTTATTCCCTTCATTATCCCTTCAAACTCAGCTTTATTCTGTGACGCCACCTCAACCAGGAACCGAGCATTCGATTCCGAGAAAAGTATAAAGTCATCCCTGTCTATTAGCTCGCCAAGAGGAACGGAGTTCAACTGTACCCTGGCTCCTAATCCCCCGGCAAAGGCCATCTCAGCAACGGCGACTCCAAGTCCTCCCTCGCTCAAATCATGGCATGCTCTGACCAGACCTTTCTCTGCAGCCATGCTTAACTTATCCATCAACTCCTTCGCCTTATGCGGATTCACCCTGGGGACATTATTTCCGATAAAGCCGTTGAGCCTGAAGTATTCAGACCCGCCCAGCTCATTGCTCGTAGCACCGACGAGGTAAATCAGGTCGCCTGCCTGCTTGAAATCCATCGATATAGCTCGGCTCACGTCTTCCATAACGCCGATGGCAGAGATAAGCAAGGTATGAGGAACAGAGATAACCTTGCCCTCAAATTGAAACTCATTATTGAGACTATCCTTGCCCGAGATGAACGGCGTCCCGTAGACCACTGCCATATCATGGCACGCTTGGGCAGCTTGAACTAAAGCCCCCAGCATCTCGGGGCGGCTGGTATTCCCCCAGCTAAAGTTATCCAGCAGCGCTACTCGTTCTAGATTGCCTCCAACGGCTATGATCTGCCGTAAAGCTTCGTCAATGGCTGACGCCGCCATCCAGTAAGGGTCTATCTCCCCGTACTTCGGGTTTATGCCGTTGGAAACGATTACACCCCTTTTAGAATCGGGGAGCGGCTTGATAATGGCGGCATCGCCAGGACCATCCCCATCCTTACCAACCAACGGCTTAAGAACACTGGCCCCCTGCACCTCATGGTCATATTGCCGTATCACCCATTCCTTACTGCATACATTCCATGAGCCAAGAACTTTCAGCAGGGATTCAGTCAAATCTTGTGGTGGAGCGAAGTCAGGTTCCTTATGCCGTGGTTTTTCCCATACCGCTCCCGCCGTTAACTGAGGACGACCATGGTGTAGAAATTCCATATCAAGGTCACAGACTAACTTTTCCTGATAAAAAAGCTGAAGCCTGCAGTCATTGGTAAACTCACCAATGACTGCCGCTTCTACATCTCTGCTGGCAAAAAGGCTCAGCAGTTCTTCAACACAGCGCAGGGGAACAGCCAGCACCATTCGCTCCTGTGACTCGGATATCCATATTTCGGTATAAGACAGCCCGGCATATTTCAGCGGAACCCTATCCAGGTGAACTCGAACCCCGGTGTCTTCAGCCATTTCGCCTACCGCCGATGACAGCCCACCACCCCCACAATCGGTTATCCTGGAGTAAAGTCCACGGTCCCTGGCTTGAAGCAAGGCATCGATAACCTTTTTCTCCACAATCGGATTCCCAATCTGAACCGAACTATAAGAAACAGCCGTTGATTCCTCGGTAAGCTGCTCGGAGGCAAAAGTAACACCGTGTATTCCATCGCGACCGGTTTTACCTCCCACTAACACTACCAGGTCACCTGAACGCTGCTGTCCCATTTGGGAAAGTTTCCCGGGCAACAACCCTACTGTCCCACAGAATACAAGCGGATTAGCCACATATCGTTCATCGAAAAGTATCGCACCATTAAGGGTAGGTATTCCCAGGCGATTACCATAGTCAGCTACTCCAGCCCGAACCCCCTTGAAAATACGACGTGGATGTAAAACACCTCGCGGCAGCTTATCATAGGGAAAATCAGGAGGACCAAAGCAGAACACATCGGTGTTCAGGATTGGCCTGGCACTCAGCCCGGTGCCCATGACATCACGGACAACACCGCCTGTTCCCGTTGCCGCTCCCCCGTAGGGCTCGACCGCCGAGGGATGATTGTGAGTCTCAACCTTGAAACAGAGCGCCCAGAAGCCGTCAAAGTCAATCACCCCGGCGTTATCCTCAAAAACGGAGAGGCACCATGGCTTATTCATCTCCTCGGTTGCCTTCATAACAGTGCTCTTGAGCAAGTTATCTATGGTTATGTCACCAAACTTGATTCTCCCCTTGAATGTCTTATGGACGCAGTGCTCAGACCAGGTCTGCGCCAGTGTTTCAAGCTCAACATCAGTGGGGGCATGTTCCTGCCCGTGAAAGTAAGCAATGATTGCGTGAAGCTCGTCGGCGGTAAACCCAAACTGCTGCCTGACCTTTGAGAACTCTTCTTCGGTTAACTCAAGAATATCTACCCGCTCTAATTTAAACCTATACTGCGGGTTTTCGGGGAAGATTACTGATTCCTGCTTAACCACATGCTGGATAATTGGATTTACCAATAACCTATCACATACAACCTCCAATCGACGCTTGTCCAGTTGCCCTTCGATAAGGTATCGCTTCGCCGTTCTAACCGCCCTGACTTTTTCTATACCTAAATCCCGCACCGCCTTCATGATAGTAGCCTCAACCGGGTCGGTAACACCGGCATTGTAAGCCACCTCAACAACATGGTAGCCATCACCACCCCAGGAATCCTGGTCATACTGATATTCCTGAGTTACCGGGTCAGTCAGCAAGCTTCGACAAATCAGCTCCAGTTCATCAGATGTTAAATCAGCATCTAACCAATATATGTCCACAACGTGAACACCGGATACCTCTGTTATTCCCTGGTCATGGATATCCCTGACCAGACCAAGCCCTTTGGCATCAGGAAAGCCATGCTTTAAGTGGACTTCAATTCTATGCATTAAGATATACTTTAGAGGTTCCTAGCCTGGCAATTAGTTGTATCTTACTATTACCTGTATTGCTTATCAACGCTTCTCACTAAGAATTTATGGCAAAGATGTGGTTGACTTGAGCCTTAACATATGTTTTGATAGTGAGCAATTATCCTGGTTGTTAAACCTGTGCCACTTTAGATAGAGGTTCTATTAGTTCTGTAATCGATTCTGACGGATTTAAAATAATATATATAATGTATATAAATGAAAGTTGACGGAGGTGAATATGTCTTTGACTGTGGATGAAATGCTCAAGTTTGCTAAAGAGCAAAAGATTGAGATGGTGGATTTTAAGGTGGTCGACCTAATTGGTCGCTGGCATCATGTAACCATCCCAAAAAGCCAATTAAGTGAATCAACCTTCATTGAGGGCATTGGAATAGATGCTTCTAGCTATCCCGGGTATAAGAAGGTTGCTGCCGGCGATACGAAGATAATACCGGATAAAGGCACTGCCACCATCGACCCCTTTACTGAGTCAAAAACATTGAGCCTGATTTGTGACATCTTTGAGCCTGATGGAACTACCCCTTACTCCAGGTATCCCCGAAACGTTGCCAGAAGAGCAGAGGAGTATCTTGCCCCACTCAAAAAAGGAACGGCTTTGTTCAGTCCCGAGCTTGAATTTTACCTCTTTGATGAAATTAGTTTTTCCTCCGAAATACACCAGGCATTCTATTACCTTGATTCCGTGGAAGCATTCTGGAATACCGGGGGAGAAGAAGAACCGAATTTGGGGTATAAGTTCCCCAAAAAGAGTGGGTATCATGGAATCCCGCCCGCAGATACCACTTTCGACTTGAGAACAAAAATGGTCAAGCTAATAGAACAGGCAGGCATCGCGGTAAAGTACCACCACCACGAAGTAGGCAGCGCAGGTCAAGTGGAGATCGAAGTCCTTCATGATACTTTGCTGAAGACGGCGGATGCCGTGATGTTAATGAAGTATATTATCAAGAACATTGCCCGCCAGAATGGCAAAGTCGCCATATTTATGCCCAAGCCGCTATTCCAGGAAGCAGGGAGCGGCATGCATGTCCATCAATATCTCTCGGAAGGTGATTCCTCGCTTTTTTATGATGCAAAGGGTTATGCCAACATGAGTCAATTGGCTTTAAACTATACTGGTGGACTGTTGAAGCACGGAGCATCGCTTCTGGCATTAACCAATCCCAGCACCAACTCTTATAAGAGGCTTATTCCGGGATATGAAGCCCCGGTAAACCTTTTCTACGCTGTGGCAAATAGAACAGCCGCAGTGCGTATACCGGCATATGATATGACTAAACAGAGAGAAAGAATAGAATTCCGTCCCCCGGATGCAACCTGCAACCCATATTTAGCTTTGTCCGCTATGCTGATGGCAGGACTTGATGGAATAGAAGAAAATATAGACCCGTCTGCTGAAGGATTCGGTCCTTTCGAAGTAGATATTGCTGAAATGCCAAAAGAACAGCGCACTAAAATCAAAGCCCTGCCAAACTGCTTAGAAAATGCCCTGGCTGCCTTGAAAATAGACCACGACTTTTTATTAAAGGGAGATGTGTTTACCAGTGACTTGATAGATGCATGGATTGAATATAAGTTGAATAATGAGATAAACCCATTACGAGCAAGACCACACCCTTACGAATTCGAGCTGTACTCTGATATATAGGGAGTACCGAAACCGGCGGCAGACTAACCTTTGCCATGCATTCTTACATTACTAGTTATAGCAATCTCTATGGGCTGACCGCACTTAGGGCATGAGATTTCCATAACCAGCGGCCTCTCCATCATCCTTTCCACGAGCGTCGTAACTATAGAATCTATGTTATCCAGCCGCTCATCTATCAGATTAAGGCGCTTAATTAGCTGCTGTGCATCTAACTCTTCGGCCCTTTTTATGATTAACTCTCCTTAATCCCCCTTAGTTCCGCTTTTCTAAAGGGGGATTTAGAGGGATTTTTATAAACCCTTCTCCACAACGCCCAGAGTTTCCAGTTCATCTTTATCACGTTCCATCAGCTTGTCTATTCCTTCTGAAACAGCGCGCTCCAGGTATTTACGAAATGCATCTCGCGCCGCTGGCGAATTACGCACTGCCTCCTTGGCTCTTTGCCATTCATCGCTAATTATCTCATTAATTTGCTCGGGGCTCATCGGCTCCTTACCATGCCAGATACTTTCCAGCCTGTCCAGAACCCGCTTCGCTATTGACCTCTTCAAACGATCAAGAGAAAAAACTTCTTCCCAGGCATATTCTTGTTCCGCTTTTCCCTCAGCCATGATTTATTCCCTCCTATGCAGTATTATGATAACGATTATTATCGGGTTAACTATGCATCTTGTCAAGATATTGATTTACAGTGGCAAAAGATATACATTATTTGCCAGGGGGTGATTAAAAATGCCAGAAGTAGAAGTTGGGAAGGTAACGGATTTTTTTGCCCAACCGGTAGTGGCTGGTATCGAACTAAGCGACACGCTGAAGACAGGGGATAAGATCCATATCAAAGGCGCCACCACGGATATGGAACTTGTGGTGGAATCCATGCAAATTGACCGCGTAGATATCAGCACCGGCAAACCCGGCGACCTCATCGGCATAAAAGTTCCCGATAGGGTGAGGCGAGGCGACAAAGTCTACAAAGTTACTGAATAGATTGCTTCGTTTTACTCGCAATGACACGGAGCAAATTGGCCATTTCAATGGCTTCCATAGCAACGAGGAAGCCTCGGTTACCTTCTTTTGCTCCTGCCCTCTGAATAGCCTGCTCCAGAGTATCAGCGGTGATTATGCCCTGTATCACCGGTAGCCCGGTATCTAGAGTGACTCGCCCGATTCCTCTGGTTACCTCGGAGGATATATATTGAAAGTGTGGTGTGCCACCGCGAATTACGGCGCCAAGGCATATTATGGCGTCGTACTTACCACTCTGCGCCAATTTTTTAGCTATCAGTGGGATTTCAAAACAACCTGGCGTCCAGGCAACATCAATATTCCCTTCCTCAACACCGTGACGCAACAGAGCATCATTCATCCCCTCTAGCAACCTGGTGGTTATCATCTCGTTAAACCGAGAAACAACAACGCCAAATTTCAGTCCTTTGCCTACCAGTATTCCTTCATAACGATTAGTCATCAGCTACCTCCTTTATATGGAGCAAATGTCCCAGCTTCTCTTGCTTGGTCTTTAAGTAATTAACATTGTTCGGATTAGGCGGAGCCACCAGAGGAACGATTTCCACTATTTTGATTCCATAACTTTCCAAACCAACTACCTTCTTAGGATTGTTGGTAAGCAGCCTTATTTTATGTAAACCTAAATCGGCTAAGATCTGCGCCCCAATGCCATAATCCCTTAAGTCTGGAGCAAAACCTAAAGCTATGTTGGCCTCAACGGTATCCAGGCCCTGGTCCTGAAGCGCATAAGCGCGAAGTTTATTATGAAATCCAATCCCTCTCCCCTCCTGCCTCATGTACAAAAATACCCCCTTGCCCTCTTCGGAGATCCTCTCCATTGCCAACTTGATTTGTTCACCACAATCACACCTCAGGCTTCCGAAAACATCACCAGTAAGACATTCACTGTGAACACGCACCAACACCGCCTCATCCCCGGATACATCCCCCTTAACCAGAGCAATATGCTCTGCAGGGTCAACAATGGACTTATAAGCTACAGCCACAAATTCACCATATTTGGTGGGCAATTTGGCTTCAGTTACCTTTTGAACTAGCTTTTCATGGCGGTGCCGGTAAGCAATAAGCTCTGTTATGGAGATAATCTTCAAGCTATACTTCTCAGCTATAGCTTCAAGTTCTGGTAACCTCGCCATATGCCCATCCTCATCCATAATCTCACAGATAATACCGGCAGGATAGCACCCAGCGAGTTTAGACAGGTCCACAATGGCTTCAGTATGCCCTGCTCTCACCAATACTCCACCTTCTCTAGCACGAATGGGGAATACATGCCCCGGTTGAACCAAATCTTCGGGCTTGGTATCAGGATCAAGCACCGCTTTTATAGTTTGTGACCGGTCGAAAGCGGAAATCCCCGTGGATACCTTATCCTTCGCTTCAATGGACACCGTGAACGCAGTCGAGTATCTTGAAGTATTATGCTGAACCATCAATGGTATTCTCAATTCATCCAGCCTTTGCCCGATGATAGGAAGGCAAATCAATCCCCGACCATGTTTAGCCATAAAATTTATCGCTTCAGGAGTGACTTTCTCCGCAGCCATGGCTAAATCACCCTCATTCTCCCGGGATTCATCATCAATGATGATCACCACCCTACCCACCTTTATATCTTCAATTGCCTCAGTAATAGAAGCTAACATATTACGTGCCTCACTTTTTAGTGTATTCCTCTTGTAAATCCGTATTCCTCAAGCAGGTCAAAGGTTAAATTTTGACCTGTCCCTTCGCTGAGTCGCTCCAGGTATCTAGCGATAACATCCACCTCCAGATTAACTGTGCTGCCAGGTCTCTTCTCACCCAGAATGGTATGTTTCATCGTATAAGCTACTAAAGAAACTGAAAAGGAAGAATCGTCAACATCGACAATGGTAAGACTAATGCCATCGACAGCAATAAAACCCTTTTCAGCAATATACGACATTAATTGTGACGGTACCGCAATCCGCACAATAAATGAATCTTCTTGAGTAGTCACCGAAATCACCCTCCCAACATCGTCAACATGTCCCAGTACCAGGTGACCACCAATACGTCCCTCCATTGCCAGAGCTCTCTCCAGGTTCACATGGTCACCATAGCGGAGGTCACCAAGATTGGTGCAGTGCAATGTCTCAGGCATAACGTCAACACTGAACCTATCACCATTCAAAGAAGCTACTGTCAAACAAACCCCGTTAACCGCTATGCTGTCGCCAGGTTTCGTCCCCTGAAGCACCTCTTCGGCTGCAATAACCAAGCGATTCGTGTCCGCTTCCCTGATAATACCAATTTCTTCTGCTATGCCAGTAAACATTTCTTCACCCTTCTACATATCCACTGACCAATATATTATCGCCAAAGCTTCTGACGTCAACCTGGCTTAGACGGTGAGCCTCAATCAAGGAGTCAACTCCATTTCCACCTACCGCCACTCTAGCCCCATCACCACCAATGATAATCGGCGAAATAAACACCAGAACTTTATCCACTAAATGGTCATCAAAAAATGACCC
>Ga0307431_1000275_pt1 | contig 37992 bp, 50 predicted proteins | sample SalMarWE160170MG_FD_202155 | JGI IMG/M metagenome (GOLD analysis project Ga0307431, IMG submission 202155) | Salt marsh sediment microbial communities from the Plum Island Ecosystem LTER, Massachusetts, United States - WE1603-170 | ecosystem: Environmental > Aquatic > Marine > Intertidal zone >...
AAACTTAGAAGCTTGCTTATTACTAACAGAAAATTTACGAGTAAGGCAACTAAATATTCTAATTGTTCTGGCGTTAAACTTTTAGGTTGGAATTGTCCCAAAGGAAAAGGATTAGAATATTTGATTGAAAGCCAAAAGTTATACCCGATTACTATTCTTCCGTCTTTAAATAGGTATTTAGCTGAAATTTTTGCTTCAAGAAAAATAATGCTGGCCAAGGACCTACTGACAATTGATGTTGAAAAATTTAGTAAAAGAACAAAAATATCAAAAAACAAATTCCAAGTTTTAAAAAGAGAAGCAGAAATTTTATTTAATAAGTAATATCCAATTTTCGGAGGTCACACCTCTAAGGATAACAGTTCTCTGTCATTCGTATCCATGAATAATAAATCAAACAATTTTGCGTATATCGATGGAGCGAATTTACACAAAGGTATAAAAAGCTTGGGCTGGAATATGGATTATCAAAGATTTAGGATATGGCTTTCTGAAAAATATAAAGTAAAATCAGCCTACTTATTTTTAGGTTTAATACCAAAATACAAGGAGCTTTATAAATATCTGCAAGAATCCGGTTTTACGTTGATATTCAAAGAAGTAATTTATGATGGAAACGGCAAGCCTAAAGGAAATTGTGACGCCGATTTAGTATTACAAGCAACTCGTGATGCATATGAAAATAAATTTGATAATTCTGTTGTCGTCTCAAGTGATGGCGACTACGCGGGATTGGTCAAGTTTCTGCAAGAAGAGAAGAAATTAATAACAATATTATCTCCTAGTAATGAGAAGAAGTGCTCTATTCTTCTTAAACGAACAGGAGCGAGAATAGCCTATATTAACGACCAACGTTCTCATTTAGTTGACTCGAAAAGAAAAAGCCCCCGATAGAGACGGAACTCTATAAGGGTCTTTCTCGTAGTGAATACTTAAAGTATAACAGAACACAGAATCTTGTCAAATTTTCTCTTGTGGATAAATATGATAAGATATAATAATATGCTTACTTTAGCAGAAATCAAAAAAAATCTTCAAATTTTGGAATTCATTAGCCAGACGGAAAAAGTTTTAGCCGCTCTTTCTTTCACCGATCATGGGTTTAGGCATAGTAATTTAGTGGCTGACCGGGCAAGGAAAATTGCCAGAGAGATTGGTTTGAAGAAAGAGGAAGAAGAAATGGCCGCTATCGCCGGTTTTTGCCATGATATGGGAAATTTTTTAAGCAGGAGCTTCCATAATTATTTTGGCGCTTTGCTTTTCCATCAGGTTTTCCAAAATGATTTTGACCCTCAAAAATTAGTTACAATTATGCAGGCGATATCTAATCATGATAAGAAAATAGAGGATATGAGTTTTGCTAGCGCGGTTTCCGCTATAGTTGTTTTAGCGGACAAATCAGACGTCCATCGCTCAAGAGTGCTTGTCAAAGATATTGAAGAAATAAAAACAGATATTCATGATAGGGTTAATTACGCCACTAAAATGAGCAGATTGGAGGCAGACAAAAAGAAAAAAAGGATTACTCTGACCCTGAGAATTGACACTAATTTTGTTCCTATAATGGAATACTTTGAAATTTTCACCGCCAGAATGGTTTTTTGCCGCAAAGCGGCCGAATCCCTGGGATACGATTTCGGCTTAATAATAAATAAATTCAGATTACTTTAGCAAAAATACTTCCGGGAATTTTTTAATAATTGCAGTTAGCAAAAGCCGGTAATTTCGCCGAAAATTTGATATAAAAAAATAGATGAATATTATAATTTATTTTACAATTTTACGGAAATTCAAATTTTCTTAAGCCAAGCGGATTTGGCTAGAAAAATAGGGACAAAACAATCGGCTATTTCTCGGCTTGAATCAGGAAGCTATAATCCCAGTTTTGTTTTTTTGCGAAAAGTTTCTAAAGCCCTTAACTCTCGACTTGAAGTAAAAATATATTAATCTAATTAGATGGAAATAGAAAAATGGCAGAGAACAGTTTTCTGTAGTTTATAAAATTAGATTATTTTAAAATGTTTGAGAAATTAAAACAAATTGGAAAATTAAGAGAGGTTCAAAAGTCCTTGGAAGAAGAAAATGTTGAGATAGAAAAAAATGGAACCCGGGTTGTTTTGAATGGAAATTTTAAAATTATAAGTATTAGCTTAAATCCGGCGTTAGGAAAAGAAGAACAGGAAAGAGTTTTAGCCGAATGTTTTAACGAGGGGGTAGAGAAGATTAAATCAAGTATGGCCCAAAAATTCCAGTCGATGCTATAAATATATTCTCTCTCGCTGGTTGACTAAAACACCAAAACAATGAGAATAGTTCTCATTGTTTTTATTGATAACGAAGCAAGTAATATATTTGAGAGATATGCGCGGTTTTGACAAAATATTCTTTGGGGTATATACTTTATAAAATAAAATAATTTTGCTATTTACCTTGAATTATGAAATGCTTTTTAGGCAAAAACTGCATTTCGCAATTCGAGGTATTTACTTATGTCAGAAATAATTTTAACCGATGAAAATTTTGAGGAAGAAATTAAAAAAGCCAATAAGCTGATTTTAGTTGATTTTTGGGCTACATGGTGCAGTCCCTGTCTTGTATTGTCGCCGATTTTGGAAAAATTAGCCCAAGATTATGAAGATAAAATTAGTTTGGCTAAAGTTAACGTAGACGAGACTCCCCAGACTGCTCAAAAATTTGGGATTAATCAGATTCCTACGGTAGTTTTGTTTAAAGACGGAAAGCCGGTTAGCGGATTTATCGGAGCGAGACCAGAACCAATTGTAAAAGAGTGGTTGGACGGAGTGTTAGAGAAGGAAGGTCTTAAGGGGGTAAGAAAAGAAAGCGATGGAACGGAAGAAGGAAATAAGGAAGAAGGAGGTAGAGAAGAAGGGAGTAAGGAAGAAGAAGGAAATAAAAGAGAAGGAGAAAGTGAGGAAAAAGAAAAAAGAGGAGAAATTGAAGAGATAATTAAACAGTATGAGGTTTACGCTAAAAAGAACGGATTTAGATTAAATCCCGATAAAGCGGCGGTTGAAGGATTAATAAAAGGACTTTTGGCAAACGAGAAAAAATATGGGGCTCGATATTGTCCCTGCAGAAGAGTAACCGGAGATATAGAGGATGATAGGCCGAAGATTTGTCCCTGCGTTTGGCATAAGCAGGAAATTCAAAAAGACGGCCGTTGTTATTGCGGACTTTTCGCAAAATAAACTATCCTGTTCCCGTACATAATTTATGTGCGGGGGTAAGATAATTTATATTCCGAAATAAATTTAATGAACTTTATCGTTTCTTTTATTTTTTCCTTAGTCATCTACCTTGTTTTAACTATTGGCTCAGGAGATGTTCTCTATTGGAGCAAAGAAGAAATTATTTTAGGGAGCGTCTTATCTGTTGTGACCGGATTGATAATTCAGAGAATTTTCCGGTTGCTTGAAATTAAAATCAGCCGAAAATTTTTAAGTCCCTTAAGGTGGGGTTTATTTTTGATTTATATTTTTGGTCCCTTTTTTTTCAGTTTAATTAAGGCGAATTTGACAGTCGCTTATAGGATTCTTACCAAAAGAATCAGGCCGGGAATTGTAAAAATATCACCGAAATTAAAAACTGATTTCGGGACAACCTTGTTGGCAAATTCTATCACCTTAACTCCAGGAACACTCTCAGTAGATGTAGACCAGGAAAATAACCTTTATGTTCATTGGCTTTGGACCGAGAATAAGGAACCGGATATCAAGCAGGTAGCGGGAAATTTCGCCAAGTGGATCAAAATAATTACCGAATAATTGAATTAGCTATGTGGCAAATAACCGCTCTAATTTTTTCAATACTTATTTTTATTGCTTTAGCAAGGGTCTTTTTGGTAAAGACTATTTTTGACAAATTGGTTGTTTTGGATGTTGCAAATACGCTAGTTATCGCCCTCTTGATAACGCTTTCTATTATTTGGAAAGAGGTTATTTTAGCGGATATAGCCATTGTTTACGCCTTGCTTTCTCTTATAGGCATCCTTTATTTTACTAAATATGTTGAATAATTATGTTTTTGGTTTATTTATTTATTTCAGTTAGTTTAATTTTTTTTAGTTTGAGCGTTTTAGGCCTTTTCAGGTTTCCCGATGTTTATACCCGGTTGCATTCCGCGGGCTTGTCCACCACTTTTGGCTTTCTCTTTTTTACTTTAACTTCTTTGATATATTTTTTAATTGTTGAAAATTTTAATTTCTCTTTGCCTGCACGTATGATTATAATTGCCTTAATTCTTTTAATAATCCAACCTTGCATAGGCCATGCGATTTCAAGAGCGGCTTATAGAAATGGAGTAAAGCCAAAAGAAGCAATAATAGATAAATTAAACAATAGGACTAAAACAGTATGAATTTTTCTCTAATCCAAATTATTCAGGGCTTAATTTTAACCGGTATGATTCTCTCGGCTTTTTTATTAATAAAAAGCAAAGATTTATTTGTTTCAGTTATTTATTTTGCGGCAATGAGTTTAATGCTGGCAGGGGAATTTTATATTCTCCAAGCTCCTGATGTAGCTATTGCCGAAGCGGCCGTCGGAGCGGGTTTGTCTTCGGCTATTTATATAATTGCCATTAAAAAAACCGGGCGTTGGGAACAATGATTAAAAAAACAACCATTCTAATTTTATCTGTTTTTCTTGTTTTGGTTTTCTTATTTATCCATCCTTTTGGAAAACCTGAAACAGTAAAAATGGACGACTATTTTATCAAGAATGCTCAAACACAGACTGGAAGCAATAATATTGTTTCCAGTATAGTTTTTGATTATCGCGGGCTGGACACATTGGGAGAAGCAACGGTTCTTTTCGCCGCCGTTATGGGAATCTTTTTAATCTTTTCTCCCTCAGAAGCGAAATTTCTAACCAAAGATACCAAGAAGAAAACTTATGACCAAAATAGTTAAAATCGTTAGTTTAATAATTTTAAATCCAATAATTATATTTGGTTTATATGTCATTTCTCATGGCCACTTGACTCCTGGTGGCGGATTTCAGGGAGGGGTGATAATCGCCGGAGCAACCGTATTAATGTTGGTTGTTTTTGAAGATGATATTAGGTTGTCAAAGGGCCTATTTTCTTTATTTGAATCTTTGGGTCTTATATTTTTTATTATTTTAGCTTTTTTGGCCATTTTCAAAAACACATTTTTTTATAATTTCTTGGCAAATACAACCGGAATTTTAGGTAAAACAATCCATTTTGGAATAAACTCGGGTTATCTCAACAGCGGCGGAGTTATTCTTTTAATGAATTTAGCTGTAGGAATAGAAGTAGCTTCGGCCTTGTCTCTTGTTATTTTATTAATGACGAAAAAAAATGATTAGTTTTGTTTTTCTAACTACAATTTTTTTAGTAATAATAGGAATCTTCGGGGCGATATTCAGAAAGAATTTAATTAAAATAGCCATGGCTGTTAACATTATCGGCAACGGAGTAAATTTGTTTTTAATAGGTTTGGGATACAGGCAAGGAGGGATAGCTCCGATTTTTACCAATGCCCCAAATTTAAATATGGTTTCTCCAACTCCGCAAGCGTTGATACTTACCAGTATTGTTATTAATTTAGCCATAACCGCCTTTTTGCTTTCTCTGGCAATTTTGATTTATAAATCATCCGAAAATTCTAAATAATATGTCTTCTCATTTTATTATTTTGATAATAGCTATTCCCTTGTTAGGCGCATTTTTATTGCCTCTGTTGAGCAAGTTAAGTAAAAAGATAAGAGATTTTTGGGTTTTTTTGGTTTTGGCGTCAGTCAATGTTTTTTCTTTTCTTCTTTATAGTTCAATTTTCAGAGGAGGAACATTTGTTTATAGCGTAGGAGCTGAATTTCCTTCAATGACTTCGCCTCAGGGATTTCCCGTAAGAATTATTTTGACAGCAGACGCTTTGTCGGGATTTTTAGCTCTGGTTTTCATTTTTATCGCCTCTTTAGTTCTTCTTTACTCCCGGAAAATTTTAAGTCCCTCTTTCTCTTTGGACAAATTTTACGCTCTTTATTTCTTGCTTATGGCGGGAATTTTAGGCTTTTTATTTACCGGAGATTTTTTCACCCTTTTTGTGTTTTATGAAATAAGTTCCATTGCTACTGCCGGTTTGATTGCTTTTTTCAGAGATAGAGAGTGTTTTAAAGCAGCCTTTCATTATTTAGCTGTTTTCGCCGTCGGTTCTCTGTTCTTGCTGTTTGGGGTAGGGCTTCTTTATAGCGAATACGGATTTTTGAATATGGCTATTATCGCCAACAATCTTCAGTTCTCTTTTATAGACAAAGTTGCCTTATCTTTCATCGCTTCCAGCTTGTTGTTAAAAGTAGGAGTTTTTCCTTTTTATTTTTGGAAGCCGGAAGCATATAAGGCATCTCCTATATCGGTGATTATTTTGTCTATAATTTCTTCCTTGTCTGCTGTCTATGTTCTGTTCAGAATCGCCTTTGATGTTTTCGGCGCAAATATTAGTTTAGGGTGGATTCTAATTTTGTTTTCAGTCCTTTCAATTTTTGTCGGAGTTTTCCTGGCACTAAAAGAAAATAATCTTAAAAGAATTTTGGCCTATTTAGCTATTTCCGAATTAGGTTATGTAGTTTTAGGGATTTCTTCCGGTATGGCGAGCTCAAATACTGATTTTGGATTTAAAGCAATCCAAGGAGGATTATTCCATATGATAAATGATGTTTTGGACATAGGCCTGCTGTTTTTAATCGCCGGCGTTATTGTTTATCTTAGCAAAACCAGAGATGTTTTTAAAATTCGGGGACTTGCCCATAAGGAGCCATTATTATCAGGGTTTTTTCTTTTAGGAATTTTAGCCGTGTCCGGGATGCCGCCGTTGAATGGTTTTGCTTCAAAAATAATGATTTACGAATCAGTTTTCCGTTTAAATCCTGCTTTGGCAGTTGTCGGAATCCTGGGAAGCATTTTGATTTTGGCGGTTTTGGTTAAAGTTTTCGCCTCAATATTTCTTGGAAAACAGTCCGAAAACTGCCAGCCGGTTCCTAAATTGGCGGTTGCTATCGTTTCAATATTTGCGGTCTTGATGATTTTGATAGGCCTTTTCCCAAAACAATTTGTAGATTCTTTTGTCAATCCGGCGGCAAAAGCGCTAATCAATCAACAAGTTTATATCAATAACGTAATCCATTAAACTTACAATGCATATAATTTGGCAGCCAAAAATCGCTCTAATTTTTTTCTTTTTTATCCTTTTTGTAGTTTACCTTTTTTATTTGCTTGGAGAAAAGAGATACCATAAAGGAACGTCCCAAACAGTTTCTTATTTTTCCGGAGAAGAGCCTCCTAAAGACGTTAAACTGGAAAATATCTATTGGGGATTTTTTAAAGATTTTGAGAAACTGTATAATTTCTTGCAAAAGACCAAAAAAGAAAACGCTAACGACTATATTTTTCTGTTTATTTTCGGTTTAATTATCTTTCTTTTAGTGATATGCCCAACCTGATTTTAAAATTTTTAATGACTCTTGCGATAATTTTTGGAAGCGTGATTTTAGGTTTGCTCTTTAAAGGAATTGACAGAATTTTAAGCGCTAAAATGCAGAAAAGGGTTGGACCTCCTATTTTGCAGCCGTTTTATGATTTAAAGAAACTGATAGTTAAAGAGAGTATAATCCCGAAACATTCCTTGAAATGGATTTTTGAACTGTCGCCTTTGATTTCTTTGACAGTTTCTATTTTGATTTTGTTTTATATTCCTATTGCCGGGAAATCTGTTTTAGGAAATTCCGGAGACCTCATTTTAGTAATTTATCTGTTTATATTTCCGGGTTTGAGTTTAGTTTTAGGAGCATTTTCTTCTAATTCTCCCTATGCCAACCTTGGCGGTCAAAGAATGATTATCAATATGCTGGGCTACGAATTTCCTTTGGCCGTCGTCAGTCTTGCTCCTGTCTGGCTGATTTACAAAAATGGGTTTCCAAATATTTTCTCTTTGAATACAATCTATAGCCATAATATCTGGAATTTGGTTGGACCAATCGGGATTATCGGGCTTTCAATAGAAACAATAGTTATTTTTATTATCATCGCCGGCGAATTATCCCAAACTCCTTTTGATGTTGAGGCGGCTGGTTCGGAAATTGCCGGCGGAGCATTAGCGGAATATTCCGGGAGAAATTTGGCAATGTTTTATGTGGCCGAAGCGGTAAAAGCGGTTGCAATCGCTTCTTTGTTTATTGTTCTTTTCTTTCCTTGGAATATCCAAGCAAATTTTGCCGCAATGCTTTCTATTTATCTTCTAAAGCTGTTTTTAATAATATTTATCGGCTTAACTTTAATTAGAACAGTTACTTCAAGGTTCAAAATCAGCCGTTTAACCAGAGCTTACTGGGGGGGACTTACTTTATTGTCTATCATCGGATTTTTAACAGTGTGGATAGACACGGTTTTAAATTTTTAATTATGCCTGAATCAAAAAGAAAATTAAAAAAAGTAGCAAAATCTATCTGGGTTTTTAATTGGTTTAATTCCTGCGGCTTTATGGAGATTTTGCCGGTAGTGGGAAGCAGGTGGGATATGGAAAGGTTTGGCTTGATTCCGGTTTCCAGCCCCAGGCAGGCCGATTGCCTGATTATTGCCGGTTATCAGACAATGAAGTCAATTAAAAGAGCGAAAATGATTTACGAACAGATGCCTTCTCCAAAAATTGTCATTGCCTTGGGGTCCTGCCCGGTAAGCGGAGGGATGTATTGGGATTCATATAACACTATAAAAAGATTGGGAGATTATTTACCTGTAGATTTATATATTCCCGGTTGTCCTCCGAGGCCGGAAGCAATTTTTGACGGAATTAGTAAGTTAATAAAGAGATATGAGTGATTTAATTTCAATTCTAAAATCAAAATTTGAGACAGAAGTTTTGAAAAAAGAGAAAAACCAAATTTGGCTTAGGGTCAGCCGGAATAATTTGCCAAATGTCTGCGATTTTTTAAAAGGCGAGGGTTTTAATTTCTTTTCCTTTTTAACGGCGGTTGATATTTTGGAAAAAAATGTCATTGAACTTATCTATCATATTTGGAGCGAAGAAAAGAAAATGGGTTTAAATATCAAAATAGAAATTGCCAGAATTAATCCGGAAATCGGCTCGGTTTCAAAGACATATGATTCTTCTCAAATTCATGAGAGAGAAATACACGAACTTTTTGGGGTGAATTTTTTAGGAAATTCGGATTTATCAGAATTATTTTTAGAAGATTGGCCGGGACCGGCTCCGTTTTTAAAGGATTTTGACTGGCGAGCGCATGTAAGAGAAAAATTTTATAACAGAGAAAAAGAAAATGAAGAAGGATACTTTATCTAAATTTTCAATTTTCTCCTGCTTTCAGCGGGATTAAATTGACAAAAATGAAAGAAGAAAATAAAGGACAATATCAGGAATTTTTATTCGGGCCGGCTCATCCTGGATCGGGTAATTTTTCAGTGAGGATAAAATTAGACGGGGAAAAAGTCGTTGAAGCGAAAGCGGACCCGGGATACTTGCACAGGGGATTTGAAAAATTAATGGAATACAGAAATGTTTGGCAGAACGCGGTTTTATCAGACAGGATTTGCGTTTTTGAGCCATTGGCTTGGAATTTGCTTTTTGCGGAAGCAGTGGAAAAATTAGCCGATATTGAAGTTCCGGAAAGAGCAAAATATGTTAGAGTAATTTTAGCCGAATTGTCTCGGATTCAGTCCCATCTTATTTGGTTCGGAGCTCTTTCTTCTGCTACCGGATTTGACACCGGTTTTAAAACAGCTTTTGGCTATAGAGATTATATTTTAGATATTTTTTCCGCTGTTACCGGGGGGAGAGTATATCCAGCCGGTTATATTTGTCCCGGCGGTTTGAGAAAGGACCTGCCTGAAGGCATTGAAAACAAAATTTTAAAAGTTTTAGGCAAAATAATAGAGGCAACTTCTTATTTTAAAAAAGAAGATCCTGTTTTTGCTTCAAGAACCAAAGGAATAGGGGTTCTAAAATCGGAAGAGGCTGTCAGGCTGGGGGCCAGCGGTCCTGTTTTAAGGGCCAGCGGATTTTTACAGGACATAAGAAAGAACGAACCTTATGAAATATACAAAGAAGTAGATTTTGACGCGCCTGTCTTAAAAGAAGGCGATTCTTATTCAAGATTTAAAATTGGATTGTTAGAAATAAAAGAAAGTGTTAAAATTATCAAGCAACTATTAGATAAAATTCCTTTGGGCTTCTATCTTAATGAAAAAATGAGAGTCGGAACGCCTTTTGCCCTGCCGGAAAAAGAAGCATATGTTAGAAATGAAATAGCCCGGGGAGAGGGAGCTATATATGTAAGGGGCAATGGAGGGATCAATCCTGAACGGGTTAAAATTAAAGGCCCTTCTTTTCTGCATTTAATTCCGGTCTTGGAATTTTTGTTGAAGGGAGCGGAAGTAGCGGATATACCCGTAATTTATTGGAGCTTAAACGGTTGTCCTGCGGATATGGATAGATAACCATTATTCAACTAAATAAAAAAAATGATAAATATAAGTAAAAATAAATGTATAGGATGCGGGATCTGCGCAAGAATATGTCCGGAGGGGATAGAACTAGTAAACGGGATGGCGAGAATAAAAGACAAAAAAGCTGACTGCTTAAGAAATGCTATAAAAGGTTGTCCCCAGGACGCGATAAAAGATATCGGGCAAAAATTAATATTTGCTATCGGAACCGACGATGGTAAAAGAATAAAGCCAGACGACCATGTCGGAATGTCTAAATATTATTCAATATGGGAATACTCAAATGGAAACTTAGTTTTTCAAGAGAAAAGAGAAAACACTAAGTATAAAGAAGACGAATCTAGGATCCATGGAGATCCTGAAAAAGCAAAAGCAGTTTCATCTGTCCTGAAAAATGTTAATGTAATTATAGGAAAAATGATTGGTCCAAATATTGTTCGGATGAAAACTAAATTTGTTCCCGTAATTATAAGGGAACCTTTAATCAAAGATGCAATTGGAATAATCAAGGAAAATGTAAACGAGATAGTAGAGGAATACAATAAGGAAGAAAGAAAAGGAATAATATTAAAATAAAAATTGTCAAAACGTTAAAATGCCAAAAACAAACAAAAAACTAAAAGGAATGAGAATATTAATTTCTGGAAAAGGAGGAAGCGGAAAAAGTACTCTGGTTACTTTAATCTCAAATGTATTAAAGGAAAAAGGATACAAGGTTCTTGCCTTAGACGGTGATGCCTCTAATCCTCGGGGACTCTCCGGATTGATGCTCGGATTAAAAAAAGAAAAGGACTTTCCAAAAGCCTTGATAGATTTTTTTGGTGGAACTAAGGTGGTTACCTGTCCCGTAGACGATCCCTCTCCGCTTACTAGATTGAACGATTCTATCCCCGTGCCTGAAAAAAAGATAGATATTTTTAAAGAGATTCCAGATAAATATTTTGTTAAAAGGAAACGAATAATTTTATTTCAGGCAGGGAAGATTAAAAAATATGGTCAAGGTTGCGATGGACCAGTAGAAAAAGTAGTTAGGGATTTTATAGTAAAAGGAGATTACGTAAATCTTATTGACGCCAAGGCCGGAGTTGAACATTTTGGAAGGAGAATATCAGAAAACGTGGATATCGTTTTGCTTATTCTCGACCCTACCCTTGAGTCTATTTCAATTGCTAAAAGAGTAAATGATTTTTGTAGTGATATGAAAATGAAAAATTTTTGGTTGGCCTTAAACAAAATTAAGTCAAAAGAAATAGAATCCCAGATGATAAATAAATTGGGGAAATTGAAAAGTAAAATTATTGGCACAGTTCAATGCGATTCCAAAATAATAGAATCAGGATTAGAAAGGAATTTCCCAGATAAAAGTAGAGCTTTTAACGATGTAAAAAAAATTATTGAAAGATTAGAGAAAAAATAAATTAGAAAATACTTGTGAAAAAAATAAAAGTAGCTAACTCTAAAGATATCTGTATTTTTGCAATATGAAATTAAGGATTATTCCAAAATTGGTATTGAACCTGTTTAAAAAGCCGCTTACGGTTAGGTTTCCTAAAGAATCTCTTTCTATTCCCGACGGTTATAGAGGGATTCCTGGCTTTTCTCCGGATAAATGTTTGGGATGCGGCTTATGCGCCGAGGCTTGTCCCAATAAAGCGATTACAATGGTTGAAGTTAGACAAAAAGACGGAACTATAAAAAAGCAACCCCGAATTGATATTAATAAATGCTGTTTTTGCGGATTGTGCCAATCTGTTTGTCCCACGGGAGCAATTAAACTAACTAAAAAAATTCCTTTAGCCAAATGATCAACAATACTTCATCAGAGGACGTTAAAGAATTATTAAAAGGAATAAAACATCCTGCTATTGATGAGACCCTTCTGAATCTTGGGATGATTAAGGATATAAAAGTTGAAGGCAATAAGGCAATTATTGTTCTGGCTTTTCCTTTTCTAAATATTCCCATCAAAGACCAGTTAATAGAGTTAATAAAAGAGCCATTGACTAAATTAAAGATGGATATAAAAATAGAGACAACGATAATGGATAAAAAAGAATTGGAAGATTTTTTGGCTAAAGAGCAGGAAAATTGGAAGAGCTAAAGAATTATGGAGCAATCACCAAGCCCTAACGGAAATGTAATTTCTAACAGGGCGAGAGGAGTAAAAATTACTATTGTTTACGACAACACCGCCTATAGAAAAGACCTTAAGTCCGATTGGGGTTTTTCTGCCTTGGTTGAAATAAAAAATACTCCGAAGATTCTGTTTGATACCGGGGGAAACGGAAAAATTTTGCTTAGTAATATGGAAAAACTGAAAATTGACCCGGTTTCAATTGATGAAATTTTCATTTCCCATTCTCATTTTGACCATACCGGCGGGCTTTCTGAATTTCTAAACGTGAATAAAAGGGTTAAAATTTACATTCCTCCTTCATTTCATGGATTTAGAAACAGAGAAGTTGTTATTATAAAAGGACCGACAAAAATTCATGAAAATGTATTTTCTACCGGAGAATTGGAAGGCATTGAACAGAGTATGGGGGTTGAGACCGATAAAGGAATAGTTTTAATTGTTGGATGTTCCCATCCAGAGATGAAGCATATTTTAGACGCGGCAAAACAATTCGGCAAAATTTATGGGATCGTTGGGGGATTGCATGGATTTTCTGAATTTGAGTTATTCAGAGATTTAGAATTAATCTGTCCCACTCATTGTACTCAGCATAAAATAGAACTTAAAAAACTCTATCCTCAAAAATACATTGAAGGCGGAGCAGGAAGAATAATTGAAATTTAACGGTTGATAACCTGTCCTAAAGAAAAAATTTTTGTTATGATAACATATATAACTTTTTTGCATTAATTAACGATTATATATAAATGGCTAAGGATTATTCAATTTTAATAGGAGGCGCCGCCGGCCGCGGTTCCAAGAAAGCCGGTCTTATAATTGCCAAATTATTTTCCCAGATTGGTTATAGAATTTTTATTTACGATGATTATCAATCCTTGATTAGAGGGGGCCATGATTTTTCTCAAATTAGGGCGTCGGAAAAAGAAGTTTTATCTCATCGGGAAAAAATAGATTTTCTTTTAGCCCTGGACGCAATCACCATCAAAAAACACGAAAGCGATTTAGACAAAAAAGGAATAATTATTTACAATAGCGATGAGATTTCTTTTAGAAAAAGAAAAGGAATTGGGGTGGCGATAAAAACAATCGTTGAAAAGGTGGGCGGCAAGCCGATAATGGAGAACATCGCTCTTGTTTCCGCTTTTGCAAAAATTATCGGTTTTGACTGGAAAACATTAGAAGAGGTTTTAAAAAAAGAATTTAAAAAATTTCAAGAAATAAATATAAAAGTAGCGAAAGCCGCTTTTGAAGATAGCCCTAATTTATTTAAAATTGTCCCGCTAAATGTCCGTTTTAGCGGGAACAAAAGCGGGAAAAAGCAGTTTCTTCTTTTAACCGGGAACGAAGCGGTTGCTTTGGGCGCTGTTAAAGCTGGTTTAGATCTTTACATTGCTTATCCGATGACCCCGGCCAGCGGGATTTTGCATTATTTAGCCAAGCGCAAAAAAGATTTTAATATAGCCGTTGCCCAACTGGAAAACGAGACAGGGGTGGTGAACGCGGCTATCGGGGCGTCATATGCCGGAGCAAGGACAATAGTTGGAACTTCGGGAGGAGGATTTGCTTTAATGGTAGAAGGGTTTAGTTTGGCTGCCCAGAATGAAACTCCTTTGGTAATAGTAGAAAGCCAAAGAATGTCTCCTGCTAGCGGAGTACCTACTTATACTGGCCAGGGAGATTTACTTTTTGTTTTAGGAGCCGGGCATGGCGATATTGTAAGGTTTGTTATCGCTCCCGGCGATGCTGACGAGGCTTGTTATTGGGCCGGAGAAATTTTAAATCTTTCTTGGAAGTACCAAACACCGTCAATTTTATTACTTGATAAGGAAGTTTCCGAAAGTACCTTTAGTTTTAATAAAAATATTTTAGAGAAAATTAAACGTGAAGAACCTTTGCTTTGGAACAAAAAGCCTGCCCGCAATGCCTTTGGTATAGCCAATGCAGGCGGGGGTGAATATTTGAGATACAAAAAAACAAGAAATGGAATTTCTCCTCTTGCTTTTCCGGGGGAGAAAAATGCAATTGTCAAAGCAAACAGTTATGAACATGACGAGTTCGGAATTACAGTGGAAGAAGGAAAAAAGGTAGAAGAAATGCAAAATAAGCGGCTAAGAAAATTTGAGGAAATGAGAAAAGAGGTTGATAGATTAGAAGCGGTTAAGGTTTACGGGAAGAAAACAGCTAAAAAAGCGCTTATTGTTTGGGGTTCAACGAAAGGACCAGCAAAAGAGGTGGCGGAGAAGTTAGGGATGAGAATGGTCCAGCCGATTATTATTGAACCATTTCCGGAAAAACAGATGAAAAACGCGTTAAAAGGAGTTAAAAAACTTGTCTTAATAGAAACAAACGGCTTGGGACAAATGGAAAAGGTCTTAAATTGTTACGGTATTAAAGTTGATAAGAAAATATTAAAATACAACGCTAGACCTTTCTTACCGGAAGAGATTGAAGAGAAATTGACCTAATTGACCTAATTTCTAAATAATGACCAAGCCCTAAACTCCAAATCCCAAAATTTCTCTCAATCAGGCTATTGCTTAACCAGGTTAAGCAATGCCTGAGCAATTCTTTTGGAAAATTGGGATTTGGGATTTGTTTAGGTTAATTAGAATAATTAGATCAATTAGAAATTTATTATGAATCTATCTACTTATGCTAAAAATACCTGGTGTCCTGGTTGCGGTAATTTCGGTATTTTAGCCGCCTTAAAAAAGGCAATTTCTTCTTTGGTGGCGGGAGGGTTGGCTAAGGAAAATTTAGTGGCGGTTAGCGGAATCGGCTGCGCCTCAAAGATTATTGACTATCTTGATATAAATAGTTTTTCCTCTTTGCACGGACGGCCGGTTATTTCGGCTGAAGGGATAAAATTAGGTAATCCTGACCTAAAGGTTATAGTTTCTGTCGGAGACGGAGGAACTTACAATGAAGGAATTTCTCATTTAATTTATGCTGCTAAAAGAAATAGCGACATCACTGTTTTGGTTCACGATAACAGAAATTTCGCTTTGACTGCCGGCCAGTTTACGGCCACTTCGCCAAGAGGCTTTAAAGGAAAGTCCTCTCCTCAAGGCAGTATTGAAACGCCTTTCAATCCCTTGAAATTAATGTTGGCTTCCGGGGCAACATTCATTGCCCGGGGGTATTCGGCTGAAACAGAACATCTTAAAGATTTGATTATTAAAGGGGTTCAACACAGAGGATTTTCTTTTATTGAGATTCTTCAGCCTTGTGTTTCTTTTTTCAACACTTTCCAATTTTATAACGCCAAGGTTTATAAGGCGAAAAATTCAGAAAGAGAAACCTTGAAAAAAATTGAGGAATGGGATTATGACAAAAACGACAATCAGATCCCCATCGGTATTTTTTATAAAATCCAAAAGCCGGTTTACGAGGAGGAATTGCTTAAAAATTTGTCCCGCCGGGCGGGGTCAAAGATAAAAAACAAGGTCGATTTCAAAAAAATAGAAATTTAAGTGGGTCTAATTTTAAAATGTTAAAGATAAATAAAGAAAAATGTATTAACTGCGGGGTTTGCGTTCAGTCCTGTCCTGGGGCGACGGAAATAGGGGATGACGGAAAGGCGAGGATTATTGACCAAGAGAAATTAAAGGAATGCGGGGGAGAAAGCGTTTGTCCTTTCGGGGCAATAGAAAAAGTTTCTGAGGAGAAACCTGCTTGAGGCAAGTAGGAATCAACAGAACAGCCTTCTTTAGGTGTATGAAGAAATGGATTTTTGCCATTTTTATTTTATTTCCAATTTTTATTAATTTTAGTTTTGTTTTTGCTCAGGAAGGAAAAGGGGAAATTAATTTTTTATATGGCAACACTTGTCCTCACTGCTCCAGAGAGGAAAATTTTCTGAGAGGATTGGAAAAAGAGTATCCAGGAATTAAAATTAATAAATTTGAAATTTCTGAGAGAAAAAATATTGATTTATTAAAAAGCCTTTACGAGGATTATAAGGTGCCTTCAAAGTTTTATGGTTTGGTTCCGGCTACTTTTATTAAAGATAGGTACTTTATTGGTTTTAACGAGAAAATTGGCAAGAATATTGAGGAATGTGTTAAAGAAATCAGAGGGAACGTTTTGAATAAGCCCTGCGTGTCAGAACAAGAATCTCAAAAAGGAGGTGTTACAGCGGTAAATCTGGAAGGAAAAATTAATATCCCTTTTATTGGCAAGATAGACACCAGCAGATATTCTCTGCCTTTTTTAACTGTTATTTTAGGAATTCTGGATGGCTTTAATGTCTGTTCTTTAGGAGCTTTGGTTTTAATTTTAGGATTAGTTTTGGCTTTGCGTTCCAAAAAGAGAATTCTGATTTTCGGCGGAGTGTATATCTTGATTGTCTCTCTTATTTACGGATTTTTAATAATCCTCTGGTACCAAATTTTCTCTTTCTTTGTCCCTTATCTGAAGATAATGAATCTTTTGATAGGTCTTTTGGGGCTTGGAGGGGGAATTTATTTTCTAAAAGAATTTATTAAATTCAAGAGGAGAGGCCTTGTTTGCGAATCAGGAGCAGGGGAGAAATTATTTTCAAGATTTTCCTTAAAATTTCAAAAAATTTTTAAAGAGTCAGGCAGTATTTTTTTATTAATTGGAGGCATTATTTTATTTGCCGGCATAATCACTATTGTAGAATTTCCCTGCTCGGCTGCCGTACCAGTAATATTTGCCGGCCTTTTGGCTCAGTCCCAGATGCCAACATTTTATTATTTATTGTATATTTCTGTTTACCTTGCCTTTTATATGTTAGACGAAATTATTGTTTTTTTGATAGCCCTTTTTACAATGAAACTTTGGTTGGCTTCAAATAAAGCAATGATTTGGATTGCTTTAAGCGAATCAATTATTCTTTTCCTCCTTGGTTTTTATTATCTTTCCGCGCTTATGATCTAATTTTAGGTTTGAAATTTCTTTTTTGTCATTCTTATCGCGATTTATAATTTGAATATAATTAAACTTCAAATAATAAGGACTGTTGCAAAAAAATAAGAAAATTGGAAGAAGAAAAAAAATAAGCGATAAATGGAAATAAGATAAAAAATTAAAAATGGACGTAGAAAAAGAGCTTAAAAAAATTAAAGAAGAAGTTATAGCTTGCCAAAAATGTTCTTTGTATAAAATGAGGAAGTATCCTGTAGTCGGGGAAGGAAATCATCAGGCAAAAATTATATTTGTCGGGGAAGCGCCGGGAGCGCAGGAAAATATGACCGGCCGTCCTTTTTGCGGAGCAGCAGGGAAGATTTTGGACGAATTATTAAATTTGACCGGAATAGAGAAAAGAGATGTTTATATCGCGAATATCTTAAAATGCCGTCCGTCGGAAAATCGCGATCCTAAAGAAGAAGAAATTGCCGCTTGCTCTCCTTATTTGGAAAGACAAATTGAAGCTATTCAACCAAAAATAATTTGTCCATTAGGAAGATACGCAATGAATTTTTTAATGGAAAAATTTGGATTGAAAGAGCAGATTCAGCCAATTAGCAAAATCCACGGAAAAATTTTTGAAACCGAAAAATTTAGCCAAAAAATCAAAATCATTCCTTTTTATCACCCGGCAGTCGCCGCTTATAATATAAATATGAAGAAAACCCTAAAAGAAGATTTTAAGATTTTGAAAGAGTTATCCACAGGTTAAGCAAATTTGACTAATTTTCTTGAAGCATTAAAATGAAATAATTTAATTTTATTAGAAAATGAAAAATAACATTACGAAAACTTATTCTCAGGCATCTTCTAAGAAAAAGTTAAGCAAAGTAAAAAAAAGAAATGGTCAAGTTGTAGATTTTGAAGAAGGTAAAATTAGCGAAGCGATTTTTAAAGCCGTAACTTCGGTTGAACAGGGCGATGGAAAAAAGTCAAAAAAACTTTCTAACAGAGTAGTCCAAATTTTAAATAGGAGATTTAAGAAAGAAGAAATTCCTACCGTTGAACAAATTCAGGACATTGTTGAAGAAGTTTTAATTTTAGAAGGTCTGGTAGAAACTGCTAAGGCCTTTATTTTGTATCGGGAGCAAAGAAGGAGGATTAGGGAAGCGGTGAAGACCTCCGAAGAAGCAGTTGACAGAGTTGACCAATATTTAGAAAAACTGGATTGGGAAGTTAAAGAAAACGCCAATATGGCTTTTTCTTTGCAGGGATTAAATCATTATACGACTACCTATGCTATTAAAAAATATTGGTTGAACAAAATATACCCTAAAGAGATTAGAGAAGCCAATGAGAATGGCGATTTTCATATTCATAATTTGGATGCTTTAGCCACTTATTGCTGTGGCTGGGATTTATACGATCTTTTATTAAAAGGATTCGGCGGCGTGTCTGGAAAAGTTGAATCAAAGCCGGCAAAACACTTTCGGGCCGCTTTGGGCCAAATGGTAAATTTCCTTTATACTCTTCAAGGGGAAGCGGCCGGGGCGGTTGCTTTTTCGAACTTTGACACTCTTTTAGCGCCTTTTATTCGCTATGACAACTTAAATTATCAGCAGGTAAAACAATCATTACAGGAATTTTTATTTAATATGGCGGTGCCTACTCGAGTAGGCTTCCAAACGCCATTTTCTAATATTACTCTTGACTTAAAACCTTCTCCTGTTTTCGCTAAAATGCCGATAATAATCGGCGGGAAGCCCCAAAAAGAATCTTATGGAGAATTTGAGGAAGAAATGAAAATTTTTAACAAGGCTTTATACGAAGTTTATTTAGAAGGCGATAAATCCGGGAGGCCGTTTACCTTTCCCATTCCAACAATCAATATTACAAAAGATTTCCCTTGGGATGACCCAGTTTTTGATGGAATTTTTCGAGCCTCGGCAAAATACGGAATAAACTATTTCGCCAATTATATTAATTCTGAAATGAAACCAGAAGATGTAAGGTCAATGTGTTGCAGACTTCGGATCGATTTGACAAAACTTGAGAATAGAGGCGGCGGAGGACTTTTCGGCTCCGGGGCTCTAACTGGAAGTATCGGTGTGGTAACGATTGACCTTCCTCGTATTGGCTATCTATCAAAGACAAAAAAGGAATTTTTTGAGAGATTAGGCAAATTAATGGATTTAGCGGAAGAAAGTTTAGAAATAAAAAGAAAAGTGTTGGAAAATTTCATTGAGAAAGGACTTTATCCTTATTCTAAATTTTATTTATCCGGAGTAAAGAAAATGCGGGGGAAGTATTTCGCTAATCATTTTTCCACTATCGGACCGTTAGGAATAAATGAAAGCCTTTTGAATTTTTTAGGAGAAAACATCGCCTCGCTTCGGGGACGAAAATTTACCTTAGAAATAATGGATTTTATGAGAGAGAAATTAGTTAAATACCAAGAAGACACTGGAAATATCTACAATTTAGAACAAACACCGGCCGAGAGCACAAGTTACCGTTTGGCTCTGCAAGACAAAGAAAGATATCCAGACATTGTCACTGCCGGGACAAAAGAAAATCCCTATTATACTAATTCCTCCCAGCTTCCGGTCGGATTTACCAATGACGCCTTTGAGGCTTTAAAACTCCAAGATGAAATTCAATGCAAGTACACAGGGGGTAGTGTTTTACATCTCTTCTTAGGAGAAAAAATTTCTGATATCCAGACTTCTAAAATCCTGATTAAAAAGATTTTTGAGAAATTTCGTCTTCCTTATATTACTTTAACTCCCACTTTTTCCATTTGTCCTGTTCATGGCTATTTGTCGGGAGAGCATTTTTACTGCCCAAAATGCACTATTAAGCAACCCTGCGAAGTTTACTCAAGAGTTGTCGGGTATCTTCGTCCGGTGACCCAATGGAATGTCGGAAAACAGGAAGAATACAAAGAACGGAAAGAATTTAAAGTACTGGAGAAAAAGTGATTTTTGTATGGTTATCGGCGGATTAGAAAAATTGACTTTGATTGATTTTCCGGACAAACTTGCTTGCACAGTTTTTTTAACAGGATGTAATTTTTGTTGTCCTTGGTGCCATTCTCCAGAGCTTGTTCTGCCCGAGAGGATTAAAATTCAGCCAAAAATATCAGAGAAGGAATTTTTTAAATTTTTAAGTGAAAGAAAAAATTTGCTGGAAGGATGTGTTTTGTGTGGCGGCGAACCGACTGTTAACAAAGATTTAGAAAAATTTGCCAGAAGGATTAAAAACCTTGGCTATGCGGTAAAATTAGACACTAACGGTTCAAATCCAGACGCGCTGAAGAATTTAATTGACAAAAAATTAATTGATTATGTAGCGATGGATATTAAAGCGCCGAAAGAGAAATACCAAAAAATGATTGGAAGAAAGATAGATATCGGGAAAATTGAAAAAAGCGTCGCTTTTTTAAAAAAGAATAAAGTAGGTTATGAATTTCGGACGACAGTTGTGCCTACCTTGTTAACCGAAAAAGATATTTTGAAAATTGCCGCTTGGATTTCTTCCGGCGGGAAAGAAAAGGGAGAAAAATATTATTTACAGCAATTTGGTTCCGGGAAAACCCTTGCCCCTGAATTTGAAAAACTGAAACCCTATCCCGACGAATATATCTTAACTATTGTCAAGAAAATCTCGCCTTTTTTTGATGATTGCCAAATGAGAGGATAGGCGAAAACTAAAACAATTGATTAAAAAAAATTAAAGCTGGGATTTATTCCTCGGTTTTTTTGATTATAATTCCCGCCCCTTCCCTTATTGAAAACGAGAGTTGACAAGCGATGGTTATGGGTATATACTCATAACAGTTAGTGTTTGCAATCAAGGTTAAAGACTGCGGGATTCGAATCCTGTGCTCTAAAGCTATTCTAAAGGTCGATTTAATGTTAAAATTAATAAAGTAATAATTAATAAACAAATTATCATGCCATTTGGAAACGGAACAGGGCCTATGGGAACAGGCCCGATGACCGGAAGAGGATTGGGCCGTTGCGCCGGTTATTCTTCTCCCGGTTACGTAAAACAAGGTTTTGGCAGAAGAAATTTTGGCTGGGGGAGAGGTTTTGGATATGACAGAGGTTATGGCAGAGGAATGGGTCGGTATGATTGGGGACGCGCCGGTTATGGGTATTATCCTCAAACAGAGCCGCAGATGACAGAAAAAGAGGAGAAAGAGATACTAAATGAGGAATTAAATTACTTAAAGGACAGCATGAAAACCATTGAGAAAAGAATTCAGGAATTGGAAACAAAAAAGAAAAAGTAAAAAGGTCGTTGTAAAGAAAATCATAAAACAATAAAATTATGCCATTTGGAAACGGAACAGGACCTGTCGGCGGAGGCAGGGACGCGGGTCGAGGATTAGGCAGAGGAATCGGCCGAAGTCGCCAACCCGGCGGTTTTGGTTTGGGAGGAGGAGGCGAATGTGTTTGCCCTAAATGCGGAACAACAACTCCCCATAAAACAGGAGTTCCTTGTTATGAAGAAAAATGCCCGAAATGCGGTAGTCAGATGATAAGAGAAAAATAATCTCGACAAATCTCGACTTTTTAAGTTATGCGTATTTGTGTTACCAGTTCAGGTCCTAATTTAGATTCTTTAATAGACCCGCGTTTTGGCAGGTGCCTTTATTTTATTTTTGTTGATGATGGAAATTTGGAAGAAATAAATGCTTTTCCTAATAAAGGGATAGACGCGGCGAGGGGAGCAGGAGTTCAATCTGCTCAGGCCGTTGTTGACCAGAAAGCAGAGGTAGTGATTACTGGCAATGTCGGCCCTAATTCTTTTGAGGTTTTAAATAGTTCAGGAATAAGGATTTTTAAGGCAATGTCGGGGATGAAAATAAAAGACGCCTTATCCGCTTTTAAACAAAGTCAACTGCCAGAAATAACCCAATCTGTCGGGGCAGGTTTTGGAGTTTCCGGCCAAGGCAGAGGTTTAGGCCGTGGCAGAGGTTTAGGTCAAGGCAGAAGAAGATAAATTAGATTTATGAGAGCGTTGAATAATATGCGTCTTAGTATAGAGGATATTGTTCAACACTCTCATTTATATGAACCAAGAAAAAGTTTCAATTCTAAGCACTTTTGTTAATTTCGGTTTATCTGCCTCTAAGTTGTTTTTTGGATTGACGATTGGAAGCGCGGCTTTAGTCGCCGACGGCGTCCACTCAGGAGTAGATATCATTTCTTCTTTCGGGACTTATTTAGGAATTAAAGTCGCTAAAAAGCCGGTAGACGAGAACCATCCTTATGGTCATTATCGGGCAGAGAGTTTAGCCGGGCTTTTTGTAACAATCTTTTTAGCCGGTTCCGGTGTTTGGATTATATACGAAGCTGTAGAAAAGTTTCTTGGGAAAACACAGGAAACTTTTTTTAGCTTGGGAGCGATAATTTTAGTTGTTATCACTATTGTCATTAACGAATTAATGGCTCGATTAAAATTTTATTACGGAAAAAAACATGAAAGCTTGTCTTTAATAGCCGATGCTGAGCATTCAAGAGCCGACGTATTGTCTTCGGCCGGAGTTTTGCTCTCTCTTTTTTTAATTAGATATTTTGCTCCTATTGACGGGATAATTGCTTTTTTAATCGGGGGTTATATTCTTTTTGAATCTTTTAAATTAGGCAGGGAAATCACAGATTCTATTTTAGATGTTGCCAACAAAGACATTGAAGAGAGAATAAAAAGAATCTGCCGGAGCCATGAAATTGGGATATCTGAGCTAAAAACCAGAAAGATTGGCTCGGCTAATTTCGCCGAAATTAAAATTAAACTTCCGCCCAAATTAAAAGTTGGAGATGTTCAGAAAATAACCGATACTTTAGAAGATAGATTGCTGAAAAATATTCCTGGATTGAAACAAATAGTTATTTCCATTAAATCCTATCAGATGGCAAGGAGTGTTATTTTGCCTAAGCTTGGTAAAAAAATAGGCGAACTTGAGGGATTTGAGCAGATTGGTCCGGAAAAGAAAGGCAAAAGGATAATTATTCCTTTTAAGGAAAATGAAATTAGCCAGGATTTCGGCGCAGATAAATATTTAGTAATTGATACTAAAGGCGAGGAGATTCTTTTGAAAAAGATTTTTAAGAATCCGTATTTCAAGCATAATTTGCCGCATGGTTCAAGATTTGCCAAAGCAATAAGAGCAGACGAGATTTTTGTCAAGCAAATCGGAGAAAACGCCAAAAAGAGTTTAGAAAATTTCGGCATTGAAATAAAAATTGTTGCTCCAGAAAAAAATATAAATAATGTTTTAGAGGAAATACAGAAAAAAGATGTTGAAGAAAATTAAGAAAATAGGAATTACAGGCGGTAAAGGAGGCACGGGAAAAAGCACTTTCGCGGTTTTATCAGCTCTCAAATTAATTAAGGAAGGGAAAAAAGTTGTTCTTTGCGATTGCGATGTTGAATGTCCCGATGATTATTTGTTGTTAAATCAAAAACTTAAAAAACCTGTCAAAAATATTTTTACCGAATATCCGGTTTTAATTAGAAAAAAATGCAAGAAATGCGGAATTTGCGTTAAGACCTGCCGGCAAAACGCCATTTTTCAACCGAGGGATAAAAACGGGGATTTAGATTACCCGGTTTTTATTAAAAACCTGTGTTCAAGTTGCGGCGCTTGCTGGACTGTTTGTCCTTTCGGAGCCATTAAAACAAAAAAAGAAAAAAACGGGGGAATTTATACTAGTAGAATTAAAGAAAATTTCTGGCTGATTACCGGTTTGGCCAATTCGGGCATTGAAGAAACAGGTCCGGTGGTTGCCAAAGCAAAAAAGTTTGCTTTGAGCTTTGCCGAGAAAAAGAAAGCAGATTATATCCTTTTTGACACGGCAGCCGGGACTCACTGCCCGGTAATTTCTGCTTTGCTTGATTGCGATTTTGCTTATTGTATTACCGAACCAACTCCAATGGGAGCTTATGATTTGAATTTAATTTTAGATTTATGCGGAAAACTTAAAGTTCCCGCTAAAATAGTTTTAAACCAGGCAAATTTAGGAAATAAAGAAATGATTCAAAAAATTGCTAAAAAATTCAGAATAAAAATTGAAGGAGAAATTCCTTATTCAAAAAAAATAGCAGAAGCATATTCAAAAGGTCAATTATTAAATATGCAATTACTAATTTCTAATTTTGAATCAATTTTGAATCAATTTTGAATGAGTTTTAAACGATTTAATCTTTAGACAAATTTTATCCATTAGGAGATTAAAAATTAAGTTATTCAATTAAAATTAAAGAAAGATTGAAAATTAAAATTATGGCCATAATTTCTTCTTTAGAAAAAAATCAAGTTTCAGAGATAGCAAAAGAAATTTATGACGGATTTGAGAAAGAAGGGAAAGAAACGCCTGAATGGGTTAAGGTAATGGCTCATCGGCCGGAAATATTAAAAGAGTTTTTTGAGCTCTTTCAAACGGTTATGGGCGAGGGGAAAATAGAAAGATTATTAAAATGGAAAATAGCTTATACAGTTTCAGAGACATTGAGATGTCCTTTTTGCGTTGATGTAACTTCCAAAATGTTAAAAAAAATGGGGGCTACGGACGAGGAAATTAAGAAAGTCAAAAAAACGAAAGACCTCTCAGAAAAAGAAAAAGAGATACTGAAATTGGTTAAAGAGATAACTTTAAAAGCCCATGTTTGCACTCCAGAGTTTTTTGGAAAAATGAAAAAAGATTTTTCAGAGCCAGAGATCGTTGAAATTATATCAATCGTTGGCCTCTTTAATTATATTAACCGCTTTAATAATACTTTTTGCATCCTCCCGGAATAAAAACCGCAATTTCAAAGGCCAGACAAGTATCGTCAATTTGAAAAAAATAGTTAGAAGATTTTTAAATCATTGAAGAATTTAGATGATAAAATAATAATTGGATAAGAAATTGAGATGAGCTTAAAAAAATATTGGGAGAAAAGAAAGTTTGATAAAACTCCCGAGCCAAAAGGTAAGGTTTTGAGAACTTCAGAAAATAGGTTTGTGGTTCAAGAACATTTTGCTGAGAAAGCGGGGCATCATTTTGATTTCAGGTTAGAAATGCCTGCCCGCAATGCTTCGCATAGCGATGCAGGCGGGCCTGCCCGCAATGCTTCGCATAGCGATGCAGGCGGGGATGGAGTTTTAAAATCTTGGGCGGTGCCGAAAGGAGTGCCGGGAAAGAAGGGAGTGAAACATCTGGCGATTCAAACTGAAGACCACCCAATCGGCTATATTAATTTTGAAGGAAAAATACCCAAAGGAAATTATGGAGCAGGCATTGTCAAGATTTATGACAAAGGAAAATACGAATTAGTTGAGAAAACAAAGGATAAGATTATTTTTGGATTAAAAGGTAAAAAATTAAAAGGAAATTATTGCTTAGTTAAAATGCCTGCCCGCAATGCTACGCAAAGCGTTGCAGGCGGGCCTGCCCGCAATGCTACGCAAAGCGTTGCAGGCGGGAAAGGCCGGGGAAAACAATGGCTTTTATTTAAAATAAAATGAAAAGAGAAGAAGCATTAAATTTATTAAAAGAAAATATTAAAAATAAAAATCTCATTAAACATTGTTTAGCCGTAGAAGCAGCAATGAGGGATTTTGCCGAATATTTTGATGAAGACAAAAATAAATGGGGGATTGCCGGTTTATTGCACGATATTGATTATGAAAAAGTAGAAGGCGATCCCAAACTGCATTCTAGGGTAGGGGCCGAAATGTTGAAAAAATTAGGATTTGACGAAGAGATATGTAATGCGGTTTTGTCTCATAATGAAATTCATAACATTGAACCGGAAACAAAAATGGCAAAGGCGCTATATTGCGTTGACCCTTTAACCGGTTTAATAGTAGCCGCTACTCTTGTTCTGCCTTCTAAAAAAATAAACGATTTAAAAACGGAAAATGTTTTAAGGCGTTTTAAGGAAAAAGCGTTTGCCAGAGGGGCTAATAGGGAAATAATAAAAAAATCTGAAAATTTATTAGGTCTGTCTTTAGAAAAATTTATTGAGATTACTTTAAGTGCGATGCAAAAAATTTCTGATGGATTAGGATTATAAAAATTAAATTTAGAGCTATCTTTGCAATACCAGAAGATTTAATTTTAAAAGTTGAAAACTTAAATGTAGAATTAGACGGTGAGAAAATTATTAATGATTTGTCTTTTCGGGTTAAGAAAGGAGAATTTTTTAGTAATTCAAAGTGAGAAATGAAAAAAATAGTAATTGCCAGCGGAAAAGGGGGAGTGGGAAAATCAATGTTGGCTTCTTCCTTGGCGATAATTTTCGCAAAAGAGAAAAAGAGAATCGTTGCGATTGACTGCGACGTTGACGCTCCTAATTTAGCTGTTTGGTTAAACGAAATTGGGGGATGGGAAGAAGTGAAAAAAATAAGAACCCGCTCGCTTCGCTCGCAGAACCTTGATTCGTTAAGGAATAAAATATATATTCTTGAAATAAGCGTTTCGGAGAAACCTGTGATTGACAACAGCAAATTAGAAGGAAGAGCGGAAGAATGCGCCAAAAAATGCAGATTTGGCGCGTTAAGTGTGGAAAAGGCCGTCAAGGGCGAGCTTCGCCAAGAGGGGAAAAAGTTAAAATTAAATCCTTTTTTATGCGAAGGATGCGGGGCTTGCGAAGTTTTTTGTCCGGCTGGAGCAATAAAAATGGAACCAGTAAAAAACGGAGAGATAAGAACAAAAAAGACAAAATATGGGTTTTTTCTCGTTTCCGGACAGCTTTATCCAGGGGAAACAGGTTCTGGAAAAATAGTTACTGAGATTAAGCGGCGAGGAGAAGAGTTTGACGGAGACATAATGCTTATTGATTCGGCGCCGGGAACGAGTTGTCCTGTAATCGCTTCTCTTCAGGGAGCAGACTTTGCTTTATTGGTCACAGAACCGACCTTTTCCGGTTTTTCCGACCTAAAAAGAGTTTTAGAAGTTGTTAAATACTTTAAGATTCCCTGGGGCGTGGTTATAAATAAATATGATATTAATTTTGAATTGAGCGATAAAATAGAAAAATGGGCCCTTCAGAAAAAATCAGGGCAGGTAAAAGGCAGATTTTTAGGAAGAATCTCTTATGATAAAAATGTTTTTAAATCAATATCTAATTTAACTCCGATTATGGAAACAAACTTAAAAGCAAAAAATGAGATTAAAAATATTTTTAAAAAACTGATAAAATTCTTAATTATTGAATCTTAAATCTTTTTATGGCTAAACCTATCAAACAAAGAAAAATTTCTTTTGAGCCTAATGTAACCTATTTCAAACCAAGAGCAGTCCCTCTTTCGGAGTTAGAAGAGGTAAATTTAAAGATAGACGAAGTGGAGGCCTTGCGGCTTTGCGACTTTGAGGAGTTGAGGCAAGCAAAAGCGGCTAAAAAAATGGGAATTTCCCAAAGTACTCTTCAGCGAATTTTAACCTCCGCCCGCAAAAAAGTTTCAGGCGCTTTAATTGAAGGAAAAGCAATCAAGTTGAGGAAAAAATAATTTTAGGTTTTGGCGAAAAATAGACCTAATTTTTAAATTGGGATTTTTTTCGTTGCTTTTTTAGTAAAAAAAATATAAAATGGAAGATAACAGATTAATAAAAATATAAGCCCTATTAGAAATTTTTATGGTATTCTAATGGGTAAAAATTTATGAAAATTTTTAACGGGAAGAGCAAAAAAATAATTTCAGTCATCATTATAATCACGGCTCTTTTGAGTTTTGGCGTTTATTGGTTTTTATTTAAGAACAAAGAGCCAAATTTTGTTTTCCAAAAAGTAGTCAGGGGCGCGATTACTCAGGAGGTTTCCGAAACAGGTTCGGTTAAGGTTTCGGAAAAAAGAGACCTCAGTTTTAAGAATTCAGGAAGAATTAAAGAAATGTATGTTAATATCGGCGATAATGTGGAAACAGGACAATTCTTGGCCAAACTTGACACAACTCAGCTTTACATTGAGTTAGATGAAGCAAAAGCCGATTCAGAAGTTGCAAAAGCAAAGAATACGGATGCCGATGTTTCTCTCCAAAATGCGGAACAGAGCTTGGAAGACGCTAAATCTAAAGCGGACGAAGACATGGATAACGCTTATGACGACGCTCTTACTGTTTTAGATGATTCTTACTTAAAAACATATAACGCTTATAATGTGGTTTATAAAATCCAGCGCGATTATTTTACTTCTTTTGATGAAAAATCAACGGAAGTGGTAAATGAAAAATATAATATCAAAAGTGATTTGGAAAGAATTAAAACCTATGTTAACGACGCTAAAAATAATTCCCAAGAAGAAAATATTGATTCAGTTCTTCTTAAAGTAAAGGAGCAATTAGAGGCAGTAAGCAATTCTTTGGAAGTAATTCGAGACGATACAAAAAGTGAAGCTTATCGCGCTCTTGTTTCAAGCGCTGATAAGACGTCTTTAGATACCCAGAGAACGAATATAAATAACGTTACTGCCGATATTGTTAACGCCCAACAAGACATTTCAACGGTCAAGATTACCAATAAAACGAATATCAATAATGCTCAAGCTGAAATTTCTTCTCTTGAGAATAAATTGCAAGGAGAAGGATTATATCGGGCGCAGATAAAGCAAGGCGAGGCCAAAATTAAACTTTTAGAAAATAAGATTACCCAAGCAGTTTTGAAAGCTCCTGAAAATGGCCAAATAACAGATATTAATAAAAGGGAAGGAGAAATGGCTCAACCGGCCGATTCTGTGATTTCTTTTCTTCCGGCTGCTCCTTTTCAAGTAGAAGTTAATATTTACGAGGAAGATATTGTTAAAATAAAAATTGGAGATCCGGTAAATATTGATTTAACTCCTTTCCCCGGCCAAGCCTTTGAGGGAAAAGTCATTTCAATTGACCCCGCAGAAAAATTAATTGAAGGAGTAGTTTATTATAAGGTGATTATTGATTTTCTGAAAATAAAAGAAGGCATCAAGCCCGGTATGACGGCCGACATTATTATAAAAACCGCTGAAAAAGATAATGTTTTGCGCGTTCCTAAGGAATTGATAGAAAAGACGAGCGGGCAAAAAATAGTCCGAGTTTATGAAAATGGCGAAGTCAAACCCCGGGAAATAGAAACAGGGCTGGAAGGCGAAGACTTTGTTGAGATTACTTCCGGCCTTGAAGAAGGAGAAAAAGTATTATAAGGATATCCTTTCCGTTATATCCTACTTCCTATTCTTTTGCCGGAGCTTGGTTTAGATTTAATAAACTTTAATAAAAAATGGATAATCTTCCTATAATAAAACTTGAGGATATTTGGAAAACTTATCAATTAGGGAAATTAGAACTTACTGTTCTGAAAGGGATAAACTTAGAAATTCTATCCGGATCTTTTGTGGCTATAATGGGGGCGTCTGGTTCCGGCAAGTCAACTCTTATGTATATTGTTGGCTGCTTGGACGTACCGACTAAAGGAAAAATTTTCTTAGGAGGCAAGGACATTTCTCGCCTTTCCGAAAATCAGCTGGCTTTAATTAGAGGCAGAAAGATAGGTTTTGTTTTCCAGCAGTTTAATTTGCTGCCTAACCTTAACGCCTTAGAAAATGTGATGCTTCCTATGATTTTTCAAGGAGCTAAAGATACAAAAAGAAGAGAAAGAGCAAAAAAACTTCTTGCCTCTGTAAATCTGGAGAACAGGATTCATCATAGGCCGGGCGAACTTTCCGGAGGAGAAAAACAAAGAATAGCAATTGCCCGGGCTTTGGCTAATGACCCGGAAATTATCGTTGCTGACGAGCCGACAGGTAATTTGGATTCTACCACCGGAAAATTAATTATGGAGATTTTGACCGATCTTCATAAAAAAGAAAAAAAGACGATTATTGTTGTTACTCATGACCCGAATATAGCCGGTTATAGCAAGCAAGTAGTTCATATTAAGGATGGACAAATAATCCATAACCATTTTCAGGCAGAAAAGATTCTATGGGAGAAATAAGATTAAAGACCAAAGATTAGAGTTGCTAAATTTAAGGAAATCGGTTGATATTTTTAATCTTTCAACTTACAACTTAAATCTAATGTTTAAGGAATATATTAAAATCGCCATAAGAAATTTGAGGACAAGGCAAATTAGGAGCTGGTTGACTATGATAGGCGTTGTTATCGGTATTTTTTTGATTATGTCATTGCTTTCTTTGAGCCAGGGCATAGAGAAAGCGGTTTTGCAGCAGCTGAGAATGATGGGAAAAGATATAATTATTGTTATGCCTGGAGATATTACCGACATAACAACAGCTATGGCCGGTGGAATGGAGTTGTCTGAAGACGATATTGAGGCAATAAAAAAAACAGAAGGAGTAAGCGTTGTCGTTCCCATGACATACAGAGGAGAAGCAATCAGATATGCAGGCGAAAAGAAAACAGTTTTAGTTACAGGAGTTCCTTGGGAAGAAACATTAAAGGTCTTGAAATCTGATATGGGGTGGGACTTGAAACAGGGACGCTGGCCTGTTTCCGGGAAGAGGGAAATTTGTATTGGAAGTTTGGTCCCTGAAGAAATTTTTCGAGGAATGAGAATAGGCGCTCAGATTAATCTCAGAGGCAGGAATTTTGAAGTTACAGGAATATTAAAATCTCTGGGAAGCAAGCAAGACGATTCCCAGGTTTATCTGGATTTAGATATTTTCCGCCAGATTACAGGAGAGCGGACAGGGGCTAAAGTTGTTATGGCTAAGATTGAATCCGGATATTCAGCGGATGAGGTAACAGAAAATATAAAAGAAAAACTTGAAGAAAGCAGAAAAAGGAGAAGAGGGGAAGGAGACCTTCCGTCTTACGCCGTACTTAGCAGCGAAAAAATGGGCGACATAGTGGGAAGCATAATGGGCTTAGTGCAATTAATAGTGATTGGTTTCGCCTCAATAGCCATTGTGGTTGGGGGGATAGGGATAATGAATACGATGTATACTTCAGTACGGGAGAGAATTCGGGAAATTGGAATTATGAAAGCGGTTGGCGCGAGAAATAGAAGCATTGTCGCGATTTTTTTGGTTGAATCAGGCATCTTTGGCTTGTTTGGAGGAATAGGAGGAACAATTTTAGGACTGGGATTGGCTAAGGCAGTGGAAATTTATTTTCAAATACATCCCATTTTTTTCTTAGAAGCGTCAATTACTCCCCAGCTTATTCTTTTTGGCCTGACTTTCTCATTTTTAGTCGGTTGTGTCTCCGGATATCTGCCTGCCAGAAGCGCCGCCAAATTTAATCCGGCCGAGGCCTTGAGATATGAATGAGTTATTCTCAAGCATCTTTTGTTTTTAAAAGGAAAAGTAGAAAAGTAGAAAAGTGAAAAGTAGGGACGTTTCCGACTTTTCACTTAAATTTTAGAATCCGCCGAAGGGCCGGATTTTATTTTTGGAACAAAATATACAAAATATGCTATAATTAAAATACAATAAACCTAATGCGTAATAAATGAAAAACAGGCAAAAAATTAAAAATTTTATAAAAAAGAGGCCGTATTTAATATGGTATGTAAAAGACGTAAAACAACTCTCCGATGAATCAATTATGGAGCACACTTTGAATTATGGCGATTGGGATGATGTGCAAAAACTCATCGCGATTATGGGGATAAAAAAAATGGCGCGGATTTTTGAAAAACAGACAAATCGTAAAAGAATTAATTATGATAATAAGATAAAAAATTATTTTGATCTATATTTCAAACAGTATGCATAAAGAAATTTTAACTAAAGAACAGATTGAATTATTGCCTTTAATTGAATTATTTAAGAAAAATTTTGGTTTGGTTGGTGGGACCGCGATTGCGCTTTATATCGGTCACCGGGAGTCAATTGATTTTGATTTATTTACAAACAAAGAATTCAATAATTATTATATTCGCGAAAAAATAACAGGATTAAAAAAAATTGAGCGCGTAATTCGCGACGAAGAAGGACAATTTACTTTATTAATAAATAGCGTAGGATTTACTTTTTTTAATTTTCCGTTCAAAATTAATTTTTCCGAAAAATTTGATAATTTTATAAAATTGCCGAATTTACTGACATTATCGGCGATGAAGGCTTACGTTCTGGGTAGAAGACCCAAATGGAAGGACTATGTTGATTTATATTTTATCATGAAGAATTATTATTCTTTGGGGAAAATAGCGAAAAAAGCAAGAAAGATTTTTGGAGATGAATTCAATGAAAAAATGTTCCGTAGCCAACTTGTTTATTTTAAAGATATTGATTATTCAGAAAAAATTATTTATAAAAAGAGGTTTAAGATTGACGAAAAAATTATAAAAAAAGAATTAGTAAAATTTAGTTTAAGCCTGTAAATTTGGTCTGGTTTTCTCGTTCTTGATAGGCTGTATTTCCGGATACCTGCCCGCAATGCTTCGCATAACGATACAGGCGGGTCTGCCTGCCAGAGGCGCCGCTAAGATGAATCCGGTTGACGCTTTGAGATATGAATAGCCAAATTTTGAATTTAGAATATTTAAAATAGGGTCGGCAAAAAATAAATTAAACAAATTAAATTATGAATAAATACGATTTAACTGGTAAAATTGCCGTAGTAACCGGAGCAGGGGGGGGAATTGGAGAAGCGATTGCTTTAAAGTTAGCCGAAAGCGGCGCCAAAGTTGTTGTTACCGACATTAACAAAGAAGATTGCGAGGCGGTGGTAGAAAAGGTTGAAGAAAAAGGAAGTGAAGGATTAGCTTTAAAATTAGACGTGACTAATGAAGAAGATATCAAAGGAATGGTGAAGACAACAAAAGATAAATTTGGCAGGATAGATATTTTGGTGAACAACGCCGGGATTTTTATTCAAAAAGAATTAGATCAGATGGAGACCTCAGAAATAGAGAAGATACTCAATGTGAACTTAAAAGGCGTTATTCTTTGTTCAAAGTATGTCATACCGGAGATGAAATCCCAGAAATACGGAAAGATTATTAGTATCGCAAGCATTGCCGGATTCGTCGGCTTTGATATGTCCAGTATTTATTGCGCGACCAAAGGAGGGATTATTAACTTAACTAAAGAGCTTGCTTTAGACCTCGGGAAGCACAGAATTAATGTTAATGCCATTGCTCCCGGCGTGATAAAAACAGCGATGACAGAGCCATTACTGGCAGATGAGAACGTAAAAGCAGGTCTTTTGGCAAAGGTGCCCTATGGAAGAATAGGCAAACCCGAGGATATCGCCAATGCGGCCGCTTTTTTGGCTTCAGACGAAAGCGAATATATTACCGGGCACACAATGGTTGTTGACGGCGGCTGGCTGGCTTCCTAATATGGTTCAGATTACAAAAAACACAACTTTGGCTAAAATTTTGGAATATCCCAGGGCAGACAAAATATTGGAAAAATATAAATTGCCTTGTCTTGGTTGCCCTTTAGAGCGTGGGATTCGAACCAGAATCAATTTAGCGGAGCGAATTTTATTCAGATTCAAGGCGCGAGGAGCGTAATGTATCCGCAGGATACATTAGCGACGAGCAACGAAGAAGGTGGATAAAATTCACCCGCCCAAAGGGAAGCGAAAGAATGGGCTAATTTCTTCGTCACTCCTCCTCAAGGTATTAATTCTTAATACCTCTTCGTCGTCCTATACCCGTCCGGGACGGACTAGGGTCGTTCCTCGAACTTAACCCATTCTTTCGTTTCTAAATTTGGTTCTGGTTCGAATCCCACGCTCTTTAGCCAAAATGGAAATGGAGAGCTTAAAAATCGGAGATATTTGCAAACTCTACGGCATCGATATTGCAAATATTCTTAAAGATTTAAACGAAGCTTGCAGTATAAAGAAATAGTAGATGGTGGTAAGGAGGTTTCTGCGAGACCTAGCCTCGCAACGAGGATGGGTCTCGCTTTTTTTATCTTGTTGTTTTTGCTGTTGTGCTTTAAATAAGTAATACATTGACAAGCCGTTTTGTTCCATGATATACTAAAACCGGTTAAATAATCGGTTTTTTATTTTAATTTTTTTCTAATGTTTATAAAAAAGCAAAATTGAAACATGTATGAAATGTTATTTATGCGGAACAACTAAAAATAGAGATGGTACTCTTGTTAAGTTCCGTATATGTAAAGAATGTGCTAATAAAAAAGCTCACCAATATTATTTAGAGAGTTCAGAGAAATTTAAAGAAAGAAGTAGATTATGGAAGAAAAAGAATAAAGAAAAGGTAATTGAAGAGAGTAAAAGGTATAGGAAAGGACTAAAAATTAAAGCATTGCAATCATATGGGAGCAAGAAACCAAAATGTGTTTGTTGCGGGGAAACAGAAATAGATTTTTTATGTTTAGACCATATCGATAACAATGGAAATAAACAGCGGAAGAAACATGGAATCGGAACTTCATTTTTAAAATGGCTAAAGGTTAATAATTATCCAAAAAATTTAAGATTGCAAGTTATGTGTTTTAACTGTAATATGAGCAAAAGGATACAAGGCGGTGTTTGTATCCACCAATTAAAAAAAAGAAGAAAGAAATGAATAATAAATATCAAAAAACCCTTAATTTAGCGGAGGACAATCTTTCGCTATTTTTATAGTCACAGTTTGTGCATTGATATAAGTTTTTATTTTTGTTAAAGTAAACCCGACTAAAATTGTCGGGTTTTATATTTTATTAGAATATGAGATTTTCTAAAAAAGCGCAATACGGACTTCGGGCAATGGTTTATTTGGCAAAATTTTTTCCTCAAAAAAAAGTTGTTTCTTTGAAAACAATCTCTGAAAAAGAAGATATCCCTTTTAATTTTTTAGAAAAAATAATTTTGGAAATGAAAAAAGCAGGTTTAGTTAAAGCAAAAAAAGGCGTTCAGGGAGGGTATTTTATAGCTCATAATCCTCAAAAAATTACTATCGGAGATGTGGTGAGGACTTTAGACAAAACAAGCGTTTTTCTTTTTTGCCGGGAATGTAAGAGAACCAGAAATTGCTTGACAAGAAATGTCTGGAAAAAGGTCCAGAATTCTTTAAATACCATCTTAAATTCAATTACTTTAAAAAGTTTAATTAAATAATTCTAAGAAGTTTTAGCGCTTTGATGGCCTATTAGCGCCAGGCATCAACATCCACAAAAATTACTATGCTTTTAGAGACTAAAAATTTAAAAGTTAAAGTCGGTACAAAAGAAATTCTAAAAGGGATGGATTTTCGAATAAGAGAGGGAGAGGTGCAAGTGCTTTTGGGTCCGAACGGAAGCGGAAAAAGCTGTTTTGCGCAGACAATTTCAGGAAATCCGAAATATAAAGTAGGCGAAGGAAAAATTTTCTTTCAGGGAAAAGAAATCACCGAACTTTCTCCAGAAAAAAGAGCAGAAATTGGAATAGCAATGGCTTGGCAATCACCGCCGGCTATCAAGGGTTTGACGCTTTCTAAACTTATAAATAAAATTGCTAAAACAGAATCTCAAGAGAAAATAACTCCTCATATATTAGAAAGAGAAGTGAATTTGAATCTTTCAGGCGGCGAGAAAAAAATCTCAGAACTTCTTCAGATAATAGCCTTAAGGCCAAGGTTTGTAGTTTTTGACGAAATAGATTCCGGGTTAGATATTAAAATATTAAAGAAAGTTTCGGGGATAATAAAAAAAGAATTGGTCAATAAAAACGTTTCAATCTTATTAATTACTCACTGGGGACAGATTTTAAATTTTTTGAAACCAGATTTTACCAATGTAATACTTGACGGAAAACTTATTTGCCGCGAGAAAGATTTTAAAAAAGTTTTAAGAGCCATAAAGAAATATGGTTATGAGAAATGTAAAAAATGTAAGCCCCGTTAGAGATTTTGAGAACGTGGATAAATCAAAGAAAGAGAACATCTCTAATGGGGTAAATTATTGGCAAGTAGACCATAAAGTAAAAGATATTTTTAAGCTGAAAGAAGTTATTATTCTTTCCAGTCCGAAAGCTTGGGAGAAGTATAAGTGGTCAAGAGTTTGGTTCAAGAAAAAGCCAAAGGAAGGCTACTTTATTTGGTTAAAAAGGCAAACAGATTTTCCTTTGGCAACTTGTATCACCATTGCTTCTCCAAAAACTTCTCAAAATTTACAGAACCTGATAATCGTTGAGAAAGGAGTAAAAGCAAAAGTTAACGCGGCTTGCAACGCAACTAAAAACAATTTATGCGGAACCCACCTGGCTCAAGGCAAGATTATCCTTAAAGACAATGCGACCCTGGAATATAGAAATCTTCATAAGTGGGGACAAAAAGACTTTGTTGGCACAGATTATGAGTTTATTCTTGGGAAGGACTCTAAACTAATTTATTCTTATAAGAACTTATTTTCCCCAAAGAATCTTCAGATGAAGACTGTTATATTTAGCGGAAAAAATTCTTCTTCAAATTTAAATTTTATTATTAATTCCTTGAATTCAAAGATTAAAGTGGAAGATATTATTTTTCTTAAGGGCCGGGATTCTCAAGGAGTGCTTAGAATAAGATTAGTCGGAAGAAAGAAAAGTAAAATTGAGGCAATTTCTAAAATTGTGGCGGAAGCTCCGTCAAAGGGCCATTTAGATTGTCAGGGCCTATTGATAAATAAATCAGCTAATATTTCCTTAATCCCAGAATTAGTTTGTCGGAATAAAGATGCTCAGCTTACTCATGAGGCCTCAATAGGAAGAATTTCAGAAGAGGAACTGGTGTATTTAAGAATGAGGGGTTTATCGGAAAAAGAAGCAATTAATTTAATTGTTGGCGGTTTTTTGAAATTGTGAAAGTAATAGTTGCGATGTTAGGCGAAAGGCGTTTAAGTATTGTTGTAATCAGCGCGAGCGCTTTTTTACTAATTTAGTAAAAAACAAAACTGTAAATGAGAAAAAAATTATCTAGAAATTTTTATACTCAGCCGACTTTAAAAATAGCCAAAGAACTTTTAGGAAAATATATTGTTCGCCCCGTTAGAAAATCTTTGATTTCTAACGGGGTAAAAAAAATTGTTACCGAGAAAATAGCAGGCAAAATCATAGAGACCGAGGCATACGTCGGGCCTCAAGACAAGGCAGCTCATTCTTACAAAGGAAGGATAACTCCTCGGAACAAGGTTGAATATTTAATTGGCGGCCATATTTATATTTATTTGGTTTACGGAATGTACTGGCAATTGAATATTACCACTGCCGGCGCCGGAGAGCCGGAGTGCGTCCTTATCCGCGCAATCAAGCCGGAGTTGAGGGACAGTCAAGGGACAGTCAAGGGACTGTCCCTTGCCAACGGACCGGGAAAGGTCTGCCGTTATTTAAAATTAGATAAATCTTTTTACGGGGAAGATTTGACTAAAAGTAAGAAAATTTGGTTGGAGAATCGGGGCGAAGAGACAAAAGATTCTCAAGTTTTAACAACCGGAAGAATTGGCATTGATTACGCCGGCCCTTATTGGTCTCGCCGTAAATGGCGGTTTATCATTAAGGAGTACAGAAAATATCTTCCAAAATGAAATTATGGTCCTGACAAAAATCTCACGATCGTGAGATTTCTGTCAAGCTG
>Ga0307431_1000276_pt1 | contig 37966 bp, 37 predicted proteins | sample SalMarWE160170MG_FD_202155 | JGI IMG/M metagenome (GOLD analysis project Ga0307431, IMG submission 202155) | Salt marsh sediment microbial communities from the Plum Island Ecosystem LTER, Massachusetts, United States - WE1603-170 | ecosystem: Environmental > Aquatic > Marine > Intertidal zone >...
TGAACAGCATTCTCGATTTCCTGCAGAGGATCAATCACGAGCAAAGTGTTATCCGGAACATAGTCAAGGATGTTCGCCATGCTTGCCTCAGGAGCAGGAATCTCCCTGGCTGGAATGATAGTTATCGCATTCAGGAATTGCGTCGACCGCTGGTCTACCGGGTCGAAAAGCCTCATGCTCTCCACTTCATTTCCGAAGAACTCTATTCGCATCGGTAAGTCGCTGTCAGGAGGGAAGATATCAAAGATGCCGCCTCGATGGCTCATCGTGCCGGGCAACTCAACCATGTTCTCCATTTCATAGCCCATGCTCTGCCATCTATGTAAAAGCTCTAAGGGGTCTGCAGTCATGCCCCGGTTTAATACATGGCATGCAGAAAGGAAATCCTCTTTAGGAGTAGTCCTGCTCATTACCGCTGGTAACGAAGCTACTATCAACGGATGCTCATCACTACCCCGCGCAAGCGCTAACGCCGATAATGTTTGCAACCTTTGAGCCATTGTACTGCTGTAATAGGAAGCATCAGGCTCAGGAAAGTAGCGTAGATTAGCTGACTGGAAACACCAAACTTGAAGTTGCTCATACAATTTCCTGGTATCTCCGGGCTGGACGGTCATCACCATTATTGGCAAACCAAGCTCGCCGTGAAGAGCAGCTATAAAATAAGGCTTAGCGGCATCGAGCACCACCACCTTGTCTTCCCGTTGAACACTCGCTTGCTTCACGAGCTCTCTATAGGAAGGCAGTGCTTCCACTAACGGTAGTAAACATGAAAGATTCATCTTCTGTAGTATAGTAGTATAATAATACTTTTTCAGTTGTTGAGCTTCTTCAGCATTGCTATAATCTGACTAATGTCATACCACCGCATAGTGGCCAAATTTGGCACACGGCTTCTTACCTCCGGCACAGAGCATCTTGATGCACAAGTTATGTCAAGTTTGGTAGACCAAATAGCGGAGCTCCACCGTCAGGGAAAGGAAATAATAATAGTTTCCTCAGGAGCCATAGCTGCAGGAAGGGAGAAACTAGCGGGAATCTCAGAACGCAAGAATACGCAGTTTAAACAGGTTCTAGCTTCAATCGGACAAAGCTACCTTATGTCTGCTTATGAACAGCTTTTTGACAAGTATGATATACCTGTAGCCCAGGCGCTGCTTACTAAAGCAGATATGTCCGACCGCGCTGGCTATCTTAATGCCCGCAATACGCTGCTGGCATTGATGGAACTGGGAGTAATTTGCGTCGTCAATGAGAACGATGTTGTTGCCCTGGATGAGATCGAAGAGGTCAAATTCGGGGACAATGATAATCTTTCCGCCATGGTCGCCAATCTGGTTGATGCCGACCTTCTGGTACTACTCACCGACATCGAAGGGTTATATACCGACGACCCGAAATATAATCCCGAGGCTCAACTCATCCGCCGGGTGGATAAGATTGATTCCAAAACCGAGCACCTTGCCAGCAAAACGGCCAACCGCCAGGGAACCGGTGGAATGGTAACCAAGATCGAGGCTGCCAGGCTTGCCACCTCATCAGGAGTAAGCGTCATCATTGCCGATGGACGACAGCCTCAGGCAGTGATAAGAATTAGCAATGGAGAAGATGTAGGCACGTTTTTCCCTCCACAAACCAGTAAAATGGAGAGCAGGAAAAGATGGTTGCTTAGCGGGCTGGCTTCCAAGGGTAAAGTAGCAGTGGACAAAGGCGCCGAAACAGCCATCAAAGAGCAGAATAAGAGCCTGCTGCCCGCTGGCATCCGGGAAGTAAAAGGCGATTTCCAGCGTGGCGATATTCTGGATATCCTCGATGAGCAAGGAAACCAAATCGGCTGTGGTGTCTCCAATTACGGCTATGCCGATTTAGCTATCATTAAAGGTGTCCACTCTGACCAGATATTAACCCTTCTCGGGCATAACTATGGCGACGAGGTGATTCATAAGAATAATATGGTAGTATTGTAGAGTATTGGAACACTGGCATTCTGGTATATGCTTCAACTAGGTTTATTACAGGGAAGGAACAATGTTAGTATTTGTTGATGAATCTGAATGGCCTAAGCCATCTGTTTTTAGTGGTTACACAGTATGGGCAGCGATAGCCTTGCAGCCACAGCTAAGTAAAGACTTTTCTAGAGAACTTTTCAATTTAGAGAGGAAATTTTGGCAAATTAATGAACCTCACGAATTTGAGATTAAAGGCAGAATGTTATTGAACAAGCGAGCGCTTACCAGTCCCAAGAAAATAGAATTTGTAGAAGAAGTCTTAAGCCTTTGTAAAGGCCATCACATTCTTGCTTTTGCTGTCGGCATGCGCCGGCTTGAGGAGCAAATGCTCGCTGGTTTTAGCCCTGAAGAATCAAGAATTTTCAGGGTATATCATTACCTCTTGGAGAGGGTAGAAGCTATGTTACAAGAGGATTATCCTAATGATATGGCTATAGTACTTCTTGATTCCGGTGGTGTAAAAACTGATAAACGCCGTGCTATTGCTTTTGGCAATTTCCTTTACGGAAATGAAGCAGGGAGAAGCATGCAAAGGATTGTAGAGACCCCTTTCTTTGTTGATTCCAGTCTTACACCGGGAATCCAAATAGCAGACCTCTTTGCTTATGCATTGGCGCAACAAAACCTAGGGCGTAGAGAGGCAAAACTGAGAGAAATTGGCGAGAGGATAAGGGAAATGGAGTGGCGAAGCAATAGGGTTGATGTGGAGTATCCTTTGAGAGGGTTCAAGTTTGTTGAGTTACCCGGAAGCCTAGCTAAGGAGGATGAAGATTAATAAAAAAGAGAACTGGCGACTTCCTTAAAAGCCCGCAGCATTGCATGTTAAGCAACGCACCAATTCTCTATTTATTGATATTTTGGCACATATGTTAACTTTTGTCAATACTTTAAGGTATACCTTAAAGTAATATAATAATAGTATTTATCAAGAAGAGGAAACAGATGAAGGGAAACATAAAAATTGCAATACCCATAGTTACATTTTGAGGAACAAATATGGATACCTTGAAAACTAATGTTTTGTATTACGGCGATAACCTGGAAATCTTGCGCAAGTATATTCCTGATAATTCCATCGACCTTGTATACCTGGACCCTCCGTTCAATAGCAAGAAGGACTATAACATTCTGTTCAAGGAAAATGGTGGGGTTGAGTCTGAAGCCCAGATAAAAGCTTTCACGGATACCTGGCACTGGACTCAGACCGCCGAGAACACCTATTATGATATTGTTACCAACGGACCGCTGAAAGTTGGGCAGCTAATTGGTGCCTTGCATGATGCCATCGGTCAGAACGATGTCATGGCGTATCTGGTGATGATGACTGCCAGGTTAATAGAGCTGCACCGTATTCTCAAACCAACCGGCTCGCTTTATCTTCATTGTGACCCCACAGCTAGCCATTACCTGAAGCTGGTGCTAGACCAGATATTCGGGCCAGCCAATTTCAGGAATGAGATTGTGTGGAAACGCTTCACCTTTCACGCGGACGCAAAGCGATTTGGCAGGGTTTCGGATAGGCTCATCTTTTACAGGAAAGGAGCAGACTACATCTTCAATAGATTAAATGCATCATTCTCAGATGAATACATTACTAGCAAGTTCACCCACTTCGATTCTGATGGAAGGCAATTTCGTCTTGATAACCTAAATCCCCCAGGGGGACGAGGGCCGATTTACGAATTCCACGGCGTTACCAAACCGTGGAGGTTTACACAGGACAAGATGCTAAAACTAGAAGCAGCGGGAAGAATATATACTGGTAGCAAAGTTGCACAACTGAAGCGGTATTTGGACGAACTTCCAGGCCAAGCCGTTCACGAATTATGGAGTGATATAGCACCAATTAACCCGCAAGCCAAAGAGCGTCTTGGCTACGAAACCCAGAAACCACTCGCCCTGCTTGAACGCATTATTAGAGCAAGCTCCAATGAAGGCGATGTAGTTCTCGACCCCTTCTGTGGCTGTGGCACAGCACTTGTTGCTGCTCAAAAACTGAACAGACGCTGGATAGGCATTGACATTACTCACTTAGCTATAACCTTAATGCGCAACCGTCTGCGAGATAGCTTTCCCGGCATTCAATTTGAGGTTATCGGCGAGCCGGTGGATTTGGCTTCAGCCAAGGCTCTGGCAAGGCAAGACCGCTACCAGTTTCAATGGTGGGCACTTGGCTTGATTAAAGCTAGACCATTGGGGGAGAAGAAGAAAGGTGCTGATAAAGGGATTGATGGTGTTATCCAATTCATAGATGATGCCAGCGGTAAGGCAAAGCGAGCTGTTGTCCAGGTAAAAAGTGGGCATGTAGGCGTTAATGCCTTCAGGGAACTAAAAGCAGTAGCTGCTCACGATGCTTTAGGTATATTCATTACCTTAGAGCCACCAACAAGACCAATGCAGACTGAAGCGATAAGCGCTGGATTTTACCACTCCCCAGGCTGGGATAAAGACTACCCTAAAATGCAGATATTGACCATAGAAGAGCTATTACATGGCAAGACTGTTGATATGCCACCCCAAACACAGACCAGTGTAACCTTTGCTAAAGCACCCAAGGTTTCTCAAAAGGAAGGGGAGCAGCTACGACAATTATGAAATACGGCCAAATAGCTGGAAGCAAGAAAGTTAACTATGCTATCTATTATTGCTTTGAGCACTTATGCGATAAAGATCAACAAAGGTTTGTAAAGAAGTTTCGCGAGCAACCCCATGATTCCGATCAGATAATGCATACCTTTAGAGAGCTTATTCTTGGAGTTTATCTTAGCTCAAGGGGTTTCAAAGTAAGGCATGAATATTCAGTCGAGAGCAAAACCCCTGATTGGTGCATCTTTGATAACAAGTCGGAGGTGATAGGCATCGTTGAATTGGTGAACTTCCACATAGATGCACTCACAGAGAGCGAGATAGCTAAACAAATTCAGGCTAAAGGTATAGCAGCATATTGGCGAGACGGGAACAAGAATAATATCGAACGCCTCTATTACTACATTTGGGACAAGATGCAAAAATATCAAGCTTTGACTGAAAAGCTAGGAGTGCCTTACATCATAAGCATATTTCCAGACTCTAAAGTAGTTGTTGATTTCGAAGAACTTCATGTTTGTCTTTATGACAACGCTGCTGGGCTTTTCCAGATGTATAGGGATGTCAGCGGCGTTCTCTATTTTGAGGAAGACGCTGGACAATACTCGTTTAGATACGAACAGAACCCCAACGCGTTGCGAAAGTTTGCTTTACCTAGTGGCGTTTTCTCACTTGTAATGGAGCAAGGGAGCTTAAGAGGGGCAAAGCCCCTCTCAAAATACTTCCCCCTCCCCCTGATAAGGGGAAGGGGATAAAGGGGATGGGGTTACCTAATTCAGAAGAAACATAAAGCGGGTTACCGAAAACTAAGGAGCTGAACATGAAACAAGCTATTGAAGAACTGGAAACCAAAGCAAAGGCGGCTAAGGCAGCTTCAAAGAAGCTTGCCTTCCTTTCTACAGAAATAAAGAATAAGGCTTTGCTCAACATCGCTGAAGCCGTTGTTAGCAGGCAAGACGAAATCCTTGCTGCCAATAAGGTTGACTATGAACAAGCTAAAGCCTCAGGAATGAATGAAGCCATGCTTGATAGGCTTATGTTGTCGGCATCCCGCCTCGAGGCGATGTCACAGGATGTGAAGACGGTGGCTACCCTGCCTGACCCTGTGGGTGAGATATTTGAAATGAGGACCCTGGCAAATGGCCTGCAAATAGGCAAGAAAAGGGTCCCCCTCGGGGTGATCGGTGCCATATATGAGAGTCGTCCCAATGTAACTATAGACATATCCAGCTTGTGCCTTAAAGCGGGCAACGCCGTTATCCTTCGCGGCGGAAAGGAAGCGATAAATTCCAACATGGCACTTGCCGGAGTAGCCCAGCAATCCTGCCTGCAAGCCGGAATGCCCAATGGTGCAATTCAATTCATTGAATCCACAGAACGAGCTGTGGTTAATCACATGCTTAAAATGAAAGGAATAATTGACCTGATAATCCCTCGTGGCGGTGCTGGATTGATAAAGCTCATCTCAGAAAACGCCACTATGCCCGTGGTTACCGGCGGCGTGGGCGTTTGCCACACCTATGTGGATAAAAGCGCTGACCTCAATAAAGCCACAGCTATTGCCTATAATGCCAAGGTGCAACGCCCAACAGTATGCAATGCCCTGGATTGCGTTTTGGTGCACAATCAGATTGCCAAAGATTACCTGCCTTCCATCGCTAAAGAGTGGGCAAAGGCTACTGTGGAAATGCACTGTGACGAGCGTGCCATGGCTATTTTAAATTCCATCCCCTCCCTGAAGTTAGTCCCGGCGACAGAGGAGGACTGGGGAAGAGAGTTCTTATCCCTAACTGCAGCTATTAAAGTCGTCGATTCCTTAGATGAAGCCCTGGAGCATATTGCCAAATATGGCTCAGGACATTCCGAAGCCATTATCACCGAAGATTACTCCGCTGCGATGAGGTTCCTTAATGAAGTGGATGCCGCCTGTGTCTATGCCAATGCCAGTACCCGCTTCACCGATGGTAGTCAATTCGGATTGGGCGCCGAGATAGGCATAAGCACTCAAAAATTCCATGCCCGCGGACCGATGGCTCTAAAGGAAGTAACCAGCTATAAATGGATTATTTTCGGCAACGGGCAAGTCCGCCCTTAAGATAAAGTCCTTACTGCTTCCCTCTGGCTTTTGAACAACCTTGTTATTCCTTGCTGGGCTAATAGGAGCAGTGAATCGATAGCTTCTCTAGAGAAAGGCTTACCTTCGGCAGTCCCCTGGACTTCCACAAACTCGTTCTTATCAGTCATAACTACATTGAAATCAACATCAGCACGGTAATCTTCCTCGTAGCAAAGGTCAAGCAGCATATCACCATTAACAATTCCCACGCTAATGCCGGCTGCCATCTTATTGAGCGGCATAAAGGGCAACACACCTTGTTTTCTCAAATTATGGAAAGCTTGATACAGGGCAACATATCCACCGGTGACCGCAGCGGTTCTGGTGCCGCCGTCTGCTTGCAATACATCGCAGTCCACAATGAAAGTTCGCTCACCAAGGACAGCCATATTAGTTATCGCCCTCAAACTACGACCAACAAGACGCTGGATTTCCTGGCCTCTTCCCCCCATCCTATCTCGCGACGTGCGGGTAAGCGTTGCGCGGGGCAACATAGCATATTCCGCAGTCACCCAGCCTTGCCCGCTACCCCTCAGGAAATTAGGAACCCTCTCCTCCGTACTTACGGAGCATAACACCCTCGTCTGCCCCACCTCTATTAACGCTGAACCTTCGGCAAAAGATTGGTAACCCAAGGTTATCCGCGCCGGGCGGATTTCATCACTTGCCCGCTTGTCTATCCTCGCCATTTCAGTCATCAAGTATAGCACTGCTCACTGACATCACCAAAATCGGGATTGAGGGTTCCCCTGCATTGAGGTTGACGGGCAAGTAGCTAGAGGGTATATTCCTAATTGTGAGAACTCTCAAAGAAATTATAGGGGTTTTAGTTGCTTTATTCATTGCGGGAGTAATAGCTGTGGTAACTGATATATCTCACTTTAACACCCCGCTCTTTTGGTTAGGCATTGCCTTAATTGCAATAAGTATAGGTTTAATAACATTCGCCATTTTTTGGAAACGATTATTTGGTAATAGAGCTTGGAGATTATATACAAGTGAAATACCCGAGAAGCCTATACTATATGATGAGAAAACTGAAGTTTTGAGAAGTGAAAATCTACAAAGTCAAGGGATGTATTGCAAGCTAGATTTAGGTAGGGAGCGAAGGCTTGATTACATTAGATTCTATCACGGCAATTCCCGTGAAACACCACTAAAATGGCAAATGTGGTTTTATCGTGAAGATTTTGGCTTCGCCCTTAGATATAAACACCCTTTCCGCCCTTACATAGAAACAGGAGATATAGAAACTGAGCAAGGTTCGGCTTCAATTATAGTAACTCTATCAAAGCCAATATCTGCACGCTATATTACGGTTACGATAAAAGAACCAGAGAAAGTTCATCAATGGTGCATAAAAGCAATACGGGTTAGGGTGTTAGTATTGCATTCATTAGTAAAGCACACAATTGGGACGTGTCGGCTGGATGAATTGTAAGTTTTGCTAATTTATAGGAGGTGAGCATAAATGTGGCGTTGGATTAGTATAGCTTTAATCGTAATTTTGATTGGAGGAGGTGTCGTTGCTGAAATTATGGTAGATGAGCTTCAAGGAGAAAAGTTTCGGCTACAAAGTAGCTATAACAGACTTGAAGATGAGAACGAAGATTTGCAGAGGCTGTTAGACAAATATGAGCAGGAGCTTGTGCCTCACGATTACTACTCTGACAGTACTCCCTTGTATGCCAATACATATAGCAATTTATGCTACTTTTTGAAATATAAGTTTGTGTTGCCAGGAGATTACGAAGCTGCTTTCTTTGCTAACATAGTCGATTGCAGTGAGTCGGCGGCCTATCTTGAGTGGGCTCTGGAGAATGCTGGCTTTGATGCTTACATCGCAGTTGGTCCTCATCCTCACCCCTCAACTGCTGGTTATCACGCTTGGGTTATTGTGCATACAGAAGACCCATATAAGGTAGCAATTGAAACAACAGCGTTGATTGGAAGGACTCCCTATTATGACCAATCTTCTTCCAGAATGCTCAGTATTATACACTCAGACGATCCTGGCTTCGAAAACTACTATAACGGATACGACTATAGCTATGAGAACATCTACGAATGTATTCGTGACTCTAGAAGTGTTGAGGAGTGGAACTGGTGGGAAGAATACTGGGACTTTGAGTAAAAGGAAGTGAGTAGTGAAAACCATCCCACAGGAGGAGTTGGCTAACGAATACGGAGAATGTGTCTACTCCAACCTCGACCACCGCCTTATCTGGCCACTAGTCAAAGACCTGATCAGCAAGGAAGGGCACGAAGCTATCTCTTATTTGCACGGGCATCAAGAGGGGAAACAAAAAGGGCTAAAGGAAGTGGTGGATTGGATACAAGAAAATTGCAAATATGGTATACCTGGTAAGGGATTAGCAACTATGGAATTAAAAGATAGCACACCAGCAAAAGTAGCAGGGATTACCTTGCCTTTTGATAGCTGGCAGGGATTTATTGAATATAGGAGCAAATTGCCATGATAAACCCTAAAGTAGGAGAACCCCTATTTTGCTTTAGCGAAGGGTGAGATTGATTCCTCGTCCTTCCTTAATTCTATGATACGGTCACGGAGTAGAGCAGCCTTCTCAAATTCCAGATTCTTTGCTGCTGCTTTCATCTGAGATTCCAGCTGTTTGATGAGGCGATGCATCTCTTCCATAGAAATAGGGCTAGCTATGTAAGGAGCACGAGTTTCCGCTACCGCTTGAACACGTTGGGTAATATCCTTGATCGCCTTCCTTATCCCTTGAGGTGTTATGCCATGTTCCTTGTTGTAAACTTCCTGGATTCCTCGGCGACGTCGGATTTCTTCTATCGCTTCCCGCATCGACTTAGTAATGGAATCAGCATACATTATCGCATGAGCATTCACATGTCGGGCGGCCCTACCCATGGTCTGGATAAGCGCCCCCCTCGACCTTAAATAACCTTCCTTGTCAGCATCGAGTATGGCTACCAGGCTCACCTCAGGCAAGTCTAATCCCTCACGCAATAAGTTGATACCGACCACAACATCGTAAACGCCTAGTCGAAGGTCACGCAATATCTCTACCCTCTCCAGAGTCTCAATCTCGGAGTGAAGATAATGAGTTTTTATCTCCATCTCCCTGAGATAATCACACAGTTCCTCGGCCATCCTCTTGGTTAAAGTAGTTACCAAGCAGCGTTCGCCTTTATCCACTCTTGTCCTTATCTGATAAATAAGGTCATCGATTTGCCCTTTAACTGGCTTAATCTCCACACTGGGCTCCAACAAGCCTGTAGGACGAACTAATTGCTCTACTAGCTGCTGGCTATGCTCATATTCATACTGCGCTGGCGTAGCGGAGACGTAGACGACCTGGTTAATATGCTTCTGAAATTCCTCAAAATTTAATGGACGATTATCCAGTGCTGAAGGAAGACGGAAACCGTAATCAACCAGAGTTCGCTTCCGCGATATATCTCCATGATACATTCCCCTTATCTGAGGCAAGGTCATGTGAGACTCATCGATGAATAACAAATAATCATCAGGGAAATAATCAAGCAAAGTCCAGGGTGTACTTCCCGGGGCACGCCGCTGAAGATGCCTGGAGTAATTCTCCACACCGGTGCAATAGCCAACCTCCTGGAGCATTTCAATATCGTAGTTGGTTCGAGCTTCGAGCCTTTGAGCTTCAAGCAACTTACCCTGACTCTTTAGCTCCTCAAGCCTTCCCTTCAGTTCTTCCTTAATATCTTCAATTGCCGCCATCAACTTATCATGAGGAGTAACAAAATGCTTAGCAGGATAAATGTCTACCTGGTCACACTGGGATAGAAGTTCGCCAGTGAGTGGGTCAATTTCCATGATGCGGTCGATTTCATCCCCCCAGAATTCAATCCGCAGTGCTATCTCCTCATAAGCTGGCAGAATTTCCAGAGTATCACCTCTGATACGAAATTTACCTCTCGTGAGCTCAAAATCATTCCTCTCATACTGCATATCAACCAGATGGCGGACAAGCCTGTCCCGGTTATAACTCTCATTCCTCTTTACAGTAATGGCAAAGCTATGATATTCCTCAGGAGCACCTAGACTATAGATGCAAGAGACTGAAGCTACTATAACCACATCACGACGCTCAAAGAGAGCTCTGGTAGCAGCGTGTCGCAACTTGTCAATCTCCTCATTTATATCAGTCTCCTTTTCAATATAGGTGTCGGTGCTGGGAATATAAGCTTCAGGTTGATAGTAGTCATAGTAACTAACAAAGTATTCCACGGCATTCTCGGGGAAGAATTCCTTAAACTCTGTGGCTAATTGAGCAGCTAAAGTCTTATTGTGGCAAATGACCAGCGCAGGCCTTTGCACCCTCTCAATGGCGTTCGCCATGGTGAAGGTTTTGCCGCTTCCAGTAACTCCAAGCAATGTTTGCTCATGATATCCTTTACTCAGCCCCTCCACTAGCCTATCCACGGCTTGTGGCTGGTCTCCGGTAAGTTGAAAGTCAGAAACCGTTTTGAATGAAGCCATACCTACAAGGCGTTTACCTACCAGCTAGTTCCTGGAGTGCCGTTTTAACTTTTTCCTCCAGGCTTAGCTCCGAGGAATTGGGGATGCTGGAAACAACCTGAGCAGCTTCTTTCAAAGAGTAGCCCAGGCTGGTTAAGGCAGCTATGGTGTCGCTATCCTCTGGGGCTAACGGCAAAGCAGCTTCTTTCCACTCTCGCTCCAGCTTATCTCTGAGTTCAACAACAAGACGGTTTGCCATTTTCTTACCAATGCCAGGTACTTGTTGAATAAGGTCAACATTACCGCTGATAATCGCTGTAGCTAATTGTTCTGCGCTTAGTTTAGAGAGCAATGCTAATGCCACTTTGGGGCCAATTCCTGAAATGGAGATAAGATTCTTGAACAGAGCTACCTCCTCAGTGGAGGTGAAGCCGTAAAGGGAGATATTATCCTCTTTTACATAGAGGTGGGTATAAAGGGAAATTTTATCACCGAGGGCTCCTAGCTGAATTAAGGTTGAACCGGGAAGATATACCAGAACGCCGACACCACCCACCTTAATGACAGCCGCATCAATACCACAATATTCCAGTGTTCCTTCCAGAGTAGCTATCATCTCAGCCTTCGTTAGCAAGCCACTTATTGAGGCGACTTTGCTGGATATGACAAATTGCCACAGCTAAGGCATCACTAGCGTCGCTTGGCTGAGGCGACTCATCAAGTTCCAGAAGCATTCTCACCATTTCCTGTACTTGTTCTTTATCGCTCCTTCCATAGCTTGTTACTTGCTGCTTCACTTGGGTTGGTGAATACCGATGTACTGGCAATCGCTGATTGGCAGCTACCAAAATAGCTACAGCCTGCGCTCTGCCAATAGCCAATGCTGAACGGATATTACGCCCAGCGAAGGGTTCCTCAATAGCTACTTCATCAGGATGATGTTTGGCAATGATTTGCGATAACCCATAGTATATGGAACGCAGTCTTTCCTCCAAACGAGTATTCCGTGAAAAGCTTAATACCCCGTAATTCACCATCTGCAGCTTTTCCCCATCATCCACTACACCATAGCCTAGATTCACCGTCCCGGGGTCAATGCCAAGGATACGCATAATCCTTACCTTTGAGCACGTAGTTTCTCTAACGTAGCATCAGAAAAATCAATATTAGAGGAAACACGCTGCACATCGTCCAACTCCTCTAGCTGGTCAAGAAAGGCTAAAGTCTGAATGGCTTCTTTTTCACCAAGGAGCATTGTGGTTTTGGGCACTAAACATATTTCTGCTGAGACTACATGCTGCCCTTCACTGATGGCTTCTTTCACTTTTTCCATATCTTGTGGTTGAGTATGTATCTCAAGATAACCCCTCTCCGTCTTAACATCTTCAGCACCGGCATCGATAGCCTGCAATGCCACTTCCTCAGCATCAGAGCCATCGCTTTCCACCATAATCACACCCTTGCTCTCGAAAAGCCAGGAAACACAGCCACTTTCACCTAAACTGCTATTCTGGCGCGTGAAAAGACGACGCACCTCCTGAATAGCTCTCTTACGGTTATCAGTCAGCGCCTCCACCAGCACTGCTACCCCATTCGGCCCATAACCCTCAAGCGTTACCGAGGCTAACTCAGAGGCCTCGCCTCCACCGCTGGCACGGTTTATAGCCCTCTCTATATTTTCCAAAGGCATATTGCCATCACGAGCCCTTTGTATTGCCAGACGCAGCTGAAGGTTAGCCTCCTGATTTGCCCCACCTTGCTTTACCGCAACTATAATTTCCCGAGTAAATTTGGTAAATAACTGACCCCGCCGAGCATCAGCCACGCCCTTCTGCCGCTTAATCTGCGACCACTTGGAATGCCCCGACATAGCTAAATTCTAGCATCACAAGATGCAAAAGCAAAGTGCTTGGAAGTTGTTCAGCAAACACGGAGGCTTATTGAGGAAAGACGCTGCGCGGTTTCTACCAGCTCGTAGATATTTCCACGTGGTTAAAGAGCTGCCCAAGACATTTCAGAATATGACAAGAAAAGGCAAACCATTACGATAAGCTAAAGACCTAATTGTTTTGCCACAATTTCGCGCTGGAAGTCGCTATCGCCGAAAGCTTGTGCTCCTGCTTGCGCCCGCCGATAATAAAGGTGCATATCATGATCCATGGTGAAACCAATCGCCCCGAAGATCTGATGTCCCAAGATAGCCACCCGCCGATAAGCATCACCTACCCAGGCCTTGGCTATAGCCACACTCTTGGTAGCAGTAAGCCCTTCACTGAGTTCCCAAGCTGCCTTATAGGTGATGTACCGTGCACCATCAACATCTGTCACCATATTGGCACAGTAGTGCTGAACAGCCTGGAAAGTACCAATAGGTCGATTAAATTGAATTCTTTCCTTAGCATAGTTAACAGCCATGTCTAATGTAGCTTGAGCACCACCAATCATCTCAGCACACTTAGCTACCGCAGCCTTCTCCAAAGTATTTTGTATCACAGGCCAGCCGTGGTCCAGCCCCCCTACTATATTCTCCTTCGCTACATTCACATTATCAAAGACAACCTCATTCTGCTTGTCACGTGCCAGCGTCTCAAGGAGGGTACATTTGATCCCGGGGGTCTTGGCATCAACTACAAAAATAGTAATGCCTGCTTCGCGGTTTGCCGTCTCCTCTGTCCTAGCCACGCATAACAGATAATCGGCGACGTTAGCATCAGTAACAAAAAGCTTAGTGCCATTGATGCTATATTCACTATTCCGAGGAGAAGCTTTGACTGTGATAGCGGATGCATCATAGCTAGCAGTAGGCTCAGTCAATGCCATGGTGAAAATTAGCTCTCCCCTGGCAATCCGAGACAGAAATTTCTTCCTTTGTTCTTCATTACCAGCCTTCAAAATAGGCAAGCCGCCGAGAACCACAGTGGAGAAAAATGGGCCGGGCAAAATGTTATATCCCATCTCCTCAAGGAGAACCACCAAATCCAGGAAAGTACCACCACTGCCACCATAATCTTCAGGAAAGACCAGCCCCATCCAACCTAGCTCCGCCATCTTTCGCCACAACTCAGGTGAATAACCCTTGTCACTCTCATCTAGCTCTTTCACCAGTTTCTTGGGGCATTCCCTGGCGAGAAAATCACGCGCTGATGCTTTCAATATCTCCTGCTCTTCGCTTAAACCAATATCCATTCTCTTACCCCCTTATTTTATAATAGACAACCCAAGCCATTTTGCACATGTTTGACTACCTCCGGGGCAACCCCAACCCCCTTTGGGCAATAATGTTACGCTGAATCTCTGAAGTACCAGCACCAACAATAGCTGAGATACAGTCGAGATAGCCCAGATACACCCTTCCGTTTAAAGGCGCCCACCTGGAATCCGGCGCTAACTGCCCATAAAGCCCCATAATATCCATGGCCGCAAAGGCAAGGTCGCGACTCAGCTCAGTGGAAATCAACTTCAGTATAGATGCATCGGTGTCCGAACTGACCCCTTTATCACTCAGCCAAGCTGTGTGCCAATAATATCTATTTACTATCTCCATCCTGATCGCTATATCCACCAGCTTATTCCTTACTAGTGGATCCTTGCTCAGGCTCTTCGCGTTACGCTTTGTCTCCTTGGTATACTGTACGAGCTCCTCAAAGGTTTTCCTGAAATTCCCCAACGGGACGGCGAGCCTCTCAAAACCCAAAGCTACCATTAGGTAATACCACCCTTGGTTGACCTCACCCACAATAAACCTCTTAGGAATACGGACATTATCAAAATACACCTCATTAAAGGAATGAATGCCGCATATATTCATCAAGGGGTGAATAGTGATGCCTGGCATGTCATTAGGCACGATGATTAAAGAAATACCTTGATATCGGCTAAGAGCCTTAGGGTCCGTTCTGACAACCATCCAGGCACAATCCGATATATGAGCTCCGCTACTCCATATCTTATTACCATTAATAATTAGGTTATCCCCATCCTCAACGGCACTTGTTTGCAATGAGGCAAGGTCGGAGCCGGCGTTCGGCTCGCTATATGCTAGCCAAAAGCTTACCTCCCCCCTAGCAATCCCCGGTATCCATTCCTTCTTCATCTCCTCACTGCCAAAAAGTAGGATAGTCGGAGCACCGATTAAAGTAGCCACATTCCCAGCAGGTGCCCTATAATAACTTGTCAAGTCATTGAAGATAGCCTGCTCAATATGAGTGTGTTTGTCACTAGGCCACCCGATGCCGAGCCAGCCTCTCTTCCCTAATTTGCGCCAGAACTGGCGACAGAAGGCATCATATTCTGCTTCAAATACCGGTAGGGTTCCGTATCCTGCAGGCCAGTGAAGACTTTCCTCCGCCCAGTTTGGAGGCAGTTCTTCCTTCAGGAAAAGTTCAACCTCATCGCGGAAACCCTGCTCTTGCTTACTAAGTCCAAAATCCATGCTTTCCCTCTAACCTGCTAGCTTGAATAGCGTAAAAACAAGTTATTTTCTGGGTAACCCCAACCCCCTTTGAGCAATAATGTTGCGCTGGATCTCGTTAGTGCCACCACCAACACCTATGGAGAGGCAATTTAGGCACAACCTTTCTATCTTCCCGCGGAGAGGAGCCCATTTGGAATCCATTTCCAGTTCTCCATAAGGTCCGGCAATATCCATTCCCACTTGCGCTACGCGTCTCATCATCTCGCTCAAAAATACCAATGACATAGAAGCTTCGTAATTAGGATGGAGATTCTTGCTATACATCCAGGCAATGCGGTAGCACATCATACGGCTGACTTCGATCTCCACTGCCATTTCTGCCAGCTTCTGCCGAATTATGGGGTCTTTATCACACTTCCTTTCTTTAGCATATTCCACTAGCTCCTCTAAAATTCGCTGAAACATTGCAGCGTAACCTATCCCAGAGCGCTCGGAATCCAGAGCTATCATCAGTTCATACCAGCCATTGTTTTTCTTCCCCACCAGGTTTTCTTTAGGGATGCGTACATTATCAAAGAAGACCTCGTTAAACGAGTGACGATTCATGAGGTTTATCAAGGGATGTATCGTGATTCCAGGAGTCTTCATATCAACAACGAACATGCTGATTCCATCATATTTTCTGGGAGCATTGGGGTCAGTTCTAGCGGCAAGCCAGCAATAGTCAGCATAATGGGCATAGCTGGTCCAGATCTTATTGCCATTGATTACATATTCATCATCTTCCTCTACAGCGGTGGTTTGCAGCGAGGCGAGGTCAGAACCTGCGTTGGGCTCGCTGTAGCCGAGGGTAATTACCAAATCACCCTTCGCTACACCAAGAGCATACTTCTGCTTCTGCTCTTCACTTCCGAAGAGCAGGAGGTCAGGTCCTACCCAGTTTACTGCGATCTCCGTTTCCACCCCTACCGGTGCCTTATTGTAGGATAGCTCTTCGGCAAGGATAAGCCGCTTCATGTGGCTCATCTCCAAGCCGCCATATTGCTTGGGGTAATCTGGTGCCAACCAACCTTTCTGTCCCAATTTCTTTTGAAACTCACGAGAAATAGCCCAAGACTCATCGGTCTCCTCCCACAACAATGGGTCAAGTTCAAGCCATCGTTTCGGAGTCTCCTTCTTAATCCAATCGCGAACCTCCTTCCTGAATACTTCCTCTTCCTCGGTAAAACTAAAATCCATCACCACCTCCTTTTATCAATCACTACTGTGGATGTATTCTAGTATAACCTAGCAATTGACTGTCACAGTGCTAGATTACTTTATTCTGTCTGTTGATTCTCATAACAGATTCAAGCTGCTTTTTCACGCTTGGCAAGTAACACCTTAGCATCCCAAACAGTCACATTTTCATCCCTTTGGTTTTTAACATAGGCCCTCAAAGTAACAGTGCCGGTATTTCCCTCCCTCTCCTTTTTGTCAATTACTTCCGCTTCTACGTGAATCGTATCACCAATCTTCACAGGTGCCGTAAATCTAACCCTATCCATGCCATAAAAAGCAAGAAATGCAAGGTCATAAGGAGGCGCTAGCGCTGAGGCTATCGAAAGCACCAACATTCCATGGGCTATCCTCTCCCCAAACATGCTCTTCTTGGCAAATTCCACATCGGTATGAAGTTGAAACCAGTCACCGGTCAGAGAAGCAAAATTCACAATATCGGTCTCCGTGACCGTCCTTGCCCTCGTTGGACCCAATTTGTCACCAATTTCAAAATCATCAAAATACTTCTTACCCTTCCACATATCTATGTTTCCCCCTTCGCCAAGAGCAATAAAACATTGCCTTACTTAAGTAGGCACGAAATACTTTATATCGGCTAGTTCCCCTTTTGTCTTCTCCCTCCATGCCACTTCGACCTTCATACCTTCTTTTAGATCTTCAGGCTTGATTTCTCCCAGCGGCATGAAGAGTGTAGAATCAGCGTTTTCCAGCTTTATAGCCCCGATCACTTTCGGCTTATCCAGGTCCTTAAAATTTCCGACTGCGTCAAGTTCAACATAAGCAGTGGTATAACTTAGCAAGGTCCCTTTCCCTGATAGCTCAATCAGGTTTTCCTCCGCTATCCGGGCATAGCACTTCCCACATCTCCACCTTGGTGGCACATACACATATCCACATTCAGGACATTTCGCTCCCAAAATCTTCCTGTCAGCCAGCGTTTTTATGAATTTCTCCATCATCCTGCCAACCGACCATCGAAAGCCAAAAACCAAGGGGACAGGAGCTCTTGTCAAAACTATCTCGCTTTGCGACGACATCTCCAAAACCTCCCTTTCAATCCTTAAGAGGCTCAACAGCTTCCAAATCGCTGAGCCTCCCCTGTGGCTCCTTTGCCCAAACCGCTTTCACCCTCATTCCCAGATAAACTTTTTCAGGTTCTACTCCTATTAGCTCAGTATCAACATTGGAATCAGCACCATCAAATTTCACATAAACAGAAATAACCCGCTCACCTTCTTCCACCAAGCCTATCTCCACAGGGTCCATCCCCAGAACTTTGGCTTGCCCTTTTGCAAAAGGTGCCGAGATTACAAAGCAAGTAACAGTGCCTATATCACTGACAACCACTTTCTCATCCATCTTCCTGTGGCACCTTCCACATATGTTCCTTGGCGGCACAATAACCTTCCCGCATCCAGGACAAAGGGAACCAATTATCTTTTTCTCCTTAAGCCCCTGGGCATATTCCTGAAGCAGCGTGGAGTGTTTCCAGGTAGTAGAGCCCCCTACATCCCAATCACCTTCTACACTTATTGTCTCTTTCCGTTGCTCCTTTATGTATGGCATTCCTTTCACCCCTAAGAATCAATAAGGTGAATCGCCAAGAACCGTCACAGCAATATAGTTCGTGGCACCACCCCATCCATGAGCCACTGCGTTGTGAACCTCCTTGGGAACCTGGTGCTCTTCAGCCTTTCCCATTATCTGCAAAGCACATTCCAAAATTCGCTGTAACGCCGAAGACCCTATTGCATTGGTAGCATTCACACCACCTGAAAGGTCACAGGGCATCTTACCATTAATGTCCGTTTCACCTTTCTCCAGAGCCTTCCACGCTGTCCCTTCATCAAATAATCCCAGCCTTTCCGCAAACATCAGCTCCTGGCTGGGGAACGGCTGGTAGATCTCAGCCAAATCTATCTCTTTCTGAGGGTCCTTTATTCCCGCCATTTTGTAAGCTTTTATTGCCGACATCGTTGCCCCTATTTGTTGGGAAGCATCAAGGATACCTATCCCTCCAGCACCCTCACTCATTATCTGATTTTCTTCATCTGAATAAGCGGCAAGCCCTTTGATCCACACTGGCTTTTTGCACCTTTTCCTGGCAACCTCTTCACAAGCAAGAACCATAGCAGAGGCACCATCACTCGCTGGACAAATATGCCCATACCTGAATGGATATGCAACCCACTTTGTTTTAGCTATATCCTCGGGAGTGCAACCAGGCCACTGAAGATGAGCATATTTGTTGTTAGCGGCGTTACGCCTATCCTTAGCTGCCACCATATCTAAATGCTCGACACGGCATCCACTTCTGTGCATATAGTACATTGCCTGGTAACAAGCAACTCCTGCTGCAGCACCTGCCGCAACCATAGATAGCAGATGTTTGAAACTCACCCCAAAATTTATCATGTTAAGCGTGTTACCAAGACTGACATGTGCAAGACCAGTGGTAGCCCCAGGCTCTTTGCTATCCGAATGTTTCTCCCAAGCAGTGGCTACAGCTATATCATAAAGCCCGGAAGCTACAGCGTAAAAAGCTGCTTGAGCAACACATCCTCCGGTTGACCCACCAGTCGCAATTCGAAGAACTGGCTTTCCTGGAGCACCGATCCAATCCCCAAGCCACTGCTCAGGCTGGGCAACACCACCAAATCCCTGCATATTGCCTACAGTAAAAGCATCCACTTCATGGGGGCCCACCTGAGCATCTTCCAATGCATTCCATACTGCATCTCCAACCATCTCAGCAAGGTTAACGTCTCTCCTCCTCCCCGAATGTTTTGTTTGACCACAGCCAATTATGGCAACGTTCCTCATCTTATTCGCCCCCCAGAATAAAGACTATGTTTTTCTGAGCACAAATCCCGAACTGCCCATGAGCTAGAGCCCTATGCACATTGGGGATTTGATAGCCGTTTGCCTCGCCCCTTATTTGCTTCGCCGTCTCCATTATCCTTACCAAACCGGTGGCACAAATTGGGTCTGCCCCCAAAGCTCCACCACTGGGGTTCACCGGTATTTCACCATCTTTTTCAGTCATGCCTTTCTCAATGAGAGTTTTACCCTTCCCTTCCCGGCACAACCCCAGAGCCTCATAAATCATCAATTCCTCATGAGCAAATTTCTCGGAGACCTCAAAAACATCTATCTGGGCAAAGGGAGCAGTTATGCCCGCCATCTCATAGGCATCTTTGGCAGCTATCTGTAAAGAATCAAGCTTATCGAGGTTTCTATCTCGGAGATAACCATCCTGACAGCTACCCACCCCTTCTATCCACACCGGGTTGTCAGTGATTTCTTTAGCCTTTTCCTCACAGGCAAGCACTAGAGCACAAGCCCCATCGCTGATAGGAGACATCGTTAATTCCCTTATAGGGTCATAATAAAGCTTAGAACTCAATACCACCTCAATGCTCACATCTGGCATTCTTCTATGAGCATGCGGGTTGCAAGCGGCATTGGCAAGGTTCTTGACCGATACTGTGGCAACTTGCTCCTCCGAGACATCATACTTATTCATATACATCCTTGCCTGGAGAGCCGCCGCTGATATATCGTTCAAATCCCCATACTGTCGTTCAAATAGTGGGTCAACCGTGTAGTTAGATACCAGATGGGGATTAACCACCGAGCCTTGTGTATGTGCCTCTACCAAAGCTATATCATGAACCCCTGAGAGAATCCTCATCAAAGCGTAGTAGGCTGCAAAGGCTCCATCTTCTTCTACCTTCGATTCATCTTTCAAGTAAGCCCCCACAGCCATGCTGGTATAAAGATTTGAGATTGTCCTTCCATCTAAGAAATCCGTGGAGGCGGTAATCACAGTGTCCACATCCTCCCTTGAGATTCCGGCATTGCGAAGAGCCCCTTTGGCAACTTCGAACACCATATCTTCCCTCGTCATCTGCATATCATGCTGATGATAACTTTGGGCATAGCCAACTATGGCTACTCTTCTAGCCATTACACTCCCTTTTGAACTATTGAACTAGAAATTGCGAAAACTAGCTATATTGAGTTGGCTTTTCAGAAATGCCAAGCATCTGTCTGGCTTCTTTAGGCGTGGCTATCTGTCGCCCCATGTCCTTGGCCAACCTGACCACCTTTTCTACCTGCTCAGCGTTGCTCTGGCACAATTTCCCGGGCTCAATGTAGATATTGTCCTCCATACCAACCCGAATATGTCCACCAAGCAGAATCCCCATAGTTACCATAGGCATCTGGTTAACACCCGTGCCAATCATGCTGAATAAGGAATTCGGCGGTAGGTGCTGAACCAAATTTAACACGTTCGCCGGCGTGGCATACATACTTGTCTGAAAGCCCATGACAAACTGAATCCAGTAAGGAGGGTCGACAAACCCACCTTTAATTAAGCTGTCCACAAACCAGAACTCACCGGGGTCATATATCTCCATCTCGGGCTTCACCCCCTTCTCCTTCATCTTCGCAGCATATTTCTCCGATTCGCCATAGGTCCACGGTATACAGACATCAAAGCTCAGCGGCTCCTGCCCAGCCTCACGTGCCTTTATGACCAGCCGCATTATGAACGCATGAAGGTCCAAGCTAGCCATCTCGGGTTTGCCATGTTCAACACAAGCCAGCCTTTGTTCTATGGGAATCCCGGGAAGACCGCTCGAGGTGTTATTGATAATTATATCGGGGCACTTTCCCCTGACTAGAGCATTAACCTCCAAATAATCATCGCCACTATAGGAAGTCATCTGTGGGTTATCTCTCAGACGACGATGGATATGGACAATGCTCGCCCCTGCTTTATAAGCATCGTAAGCTTGCTCTGCTTGCTCCTCAGGCAACTCAGGTAAGTTGGGATTTGCTTCCTTACCATGCACGCTCCCCGTCAGCGCCACCGAGATAATCATCGGCGGCATGCTGCTTAAGCCGTGGTCAACCTTTTTCAAATACGCATAAGGGTCGGAGTAATTCCACATGTAATCTTTCACTTCTGCCATAGCGAACCTCCTCTTTACTTTTATTACCTGGCGATTATATCAAAAAAATCACCGCACCAACAGTATACCCTTCTAACTTTCAAAGCCCCAGCTCAGTAGCCACCCTTTCTTCCCATAAATCACTATCACCCATGGCAAACTCCGATGCCTTAACACGCCGAAAGTAGAGACCAACATCGTGTTCCTTGGTAAATCCGGTGGCTCCATGAATCTTAATCGCATCAAGGCAGGTCCGCTGGTAAACTTCATTTGCCTTCGCCTTGACCAGGGAGGTGTGTAACCTGGATGGAAACCCAGTGCTTATCTCCCAGGCTGCTTGATACACCAAGTATTGCAACCCCTCTGCATTAACAAACATGTCAACCAACCTGTGTTGGATTGCCTGGAAGGAACCAATAGGCTTATCAAATTGAACCCTGTCTTTAGCATAGGCGTTGGTCATTTCCACAACAGCCTGGCATCCCCCAGATACTTCGGCACACTTCAAGATAGCTGCTCTATCCAGAATAAACTCCACTATATCCCATCCTTCTCCAACACCACCAAGAACATTAGCCTCAGGGATTTCTACCCTGTTGAACGTCACCTGACATTGTTTATCCTGGGCTATGGTGGGGATTACCTCTACCTCCACACCCGCGCTGTCAGCATCAACGATGAACATTGTGATCCCTTCAGCCTGCTCACTGGTTCGCGCTGCTACCAATAAATGATTGGCCACGTTCGCATTGGGAACAAAGAGCTTGGTGCCTTCAATAATATAGTGTCCATTTTCTACCCTAGCGGAGGCTTCTATCTCCGAAGCTTTATACCCACCCAATGCCTCAATTACCGCCAAAGCCCAAATTGCTGTGCCACTGGCTATTTGAGAAAGAAACTTCGCCTTCTGTTCTTCACTCCCATACTCCAGTATCGGCAGGGCACAGACAGTAGTGGAGAAGAAAGGACCGGGGAGAATATTCTTTCCTATCTCCTCCATCAGGAGCACTAGATCCAAAAAGGTTCCCCCTGTACCCCCATAGTTCTCAGGAAAAACAAGCCCAAGCCATCCTAACTCAGCCATCTTTTGCCACATCTGTGGGTCATACCCCTTTTCATCCGTCTCCAGTTCCCTAACCTTAGCCTTAGGACATTCCCTCGTCAGGAAATCACTGGCCAAACTCCGAAGCATCTCTTGGTCTTCTGAAAGCTTGAAATCCATCATACCCCCTGATATTTCAATATGACTTGGGCAAGCCTAACTTAAACTGCCCGATCACATTCTTCTCAATTTCATCAGTGCCAGCAGCAATTGAGATGCCAGGGAAAAGCAAATATACCCGCTGGATGATGCCATGAAGCTTAGTCCATTTCGAATACGGGTCAACTTGAGAGTAGGCGCCCATGATCTTCATCCCGATAATACCTATCCGCTCCAATAGTTGGTCACCAAAAGCTTTGTTGCGTGAAGAACCATAAATAGGAATTAGCCCCTGAGTCAACTCCCAGGTTACCTGGTAGTTGAATAACTTTAGCATCTCTGCCTCAGCGGCAGCCTCAGCTAACATGTGGCGAACTTCACTATTCTGAGACAAAGGTTTACCATCGTACTGAGTTTCCTTAGCGTAACCTACTAACTCATCCAGCAATCTCCTGGCATTCCCGTAAAGTGGTGGACCAAGGCTATGCCGCTCAGAAGCCAATGATTGCATTAAGTGATACCACCCCTTATTTTCCTCGCCAACCAGATTGGAGGCGGGGACCCTCACATTGTCAAAGAAAACCTCATTAAATATGTGGACACCATAATAGCTCAGTAACGGGTTAACCGTGATTCCCGGGCTCTTCATATCCACCATAAGAATGCTAATGCCATGGTGTTTCTTAAGAGCACCTGGGTCGGTTTTCACGGCAAGCCAATTCCATCTTGCTCGATGGGCACAACTGGTCCACACCTTTTGGCCATTAATAACATACTCATCCCCATCCCTCACGGCACGAGTCTGTATGTTAGCAAAATCAGACCCGGCATTAGGCTCGCTATAGCCAGTGCACCACACCCCATCGGCCTCTCCTGAAGCAATCAAGGGAAGGTACTTTTTTCTCTGCTCTTCATTTCCAAACTGCATGAGAGACGGTCCCACCCAGGCTACACCACTTACTCCCATGGCAGCACCGGGTATTCCCCAATATCCACACTCCTCCCCGTATACCATTTCCTCCCAGTAAGAAGCCCCTTGCCCACCATATTCCTTTGGCCACGCCATAACTAGCCATCCTTTTTTGGACAACTTCCTGGCTATAGACATGGCAAGCTCCCAATCTTCATCACGGCTTTCCTCCTCCAGAAGTAGAGTAAACCATCCCGGAGGAAGTTCCTTTTGGGCAAACTCACGAATCTCCTTTCTTAGCGCTTCTTCTTTTTCCCCGAGTTTGAAATCCATTCTTTGCAGTTCCCCCTTTTAGGATTAGAAGTCAATTACTATAACACACAACCAGCTTCAATGTCAGGAGCAGTTACTGATAATGAATCACCATTGGCTACAAATGTTTCCACCGCTTCCCCCTCCGTTATGGCCTCGTTTAACTTCCGTTTATGACCCACCCCAACCACTTTTGTTAACCTCTTCTCATCAATATTGTATCATTAGTGTTATGGCACCTGATGTCCTTCAATAATGAAGCATGAAAATCCTGGGTATTGAAACTTCCTGTGATGAAACCGCCGCCGCAGTCGTGCAAAACGGCACTAGAACTTTGTCAGACGTCGTAGCTTCGCAAATAGAAATACATGCCCGCTATGGCGGCATAGTGCCCGAAGTAGCCTCAAGACAGCACATACTTTCCATTGTTCCTGTTATTGAAAAGGCAATGACTGCAGCTAAGACGTCGTGGCAGCACCTCGATGGCATCGCAGTAACCTTTGGACCGGGGCTGGCTGGTTCATTGTTGGTGGGAGTCAACGCAGCTAAGGCAATTGCCTTAAGCAAAAACCTTCCCTTTACTGGAGTCAACCACCTTGAAGCACATATCTACGCCAACTGGTTGAATAAGGGAAAAGCCCCTTCCTTTCCTTCCCTCTGCCTTATCATCTCGGGAGGGCATAGTGAGCTAGTATTGATGAAAGGACATGGAGAATTTGAAAAACTGGGAAGGACTCGCGACGATGCTGCAGGAGAAGCCTTCGACAAAGCAGCTCGAATCCTGGGATTAGGCTATCCCGGAGGTCCAGCTATTGAAAAGGAGGCTACTTGGGGGAAACCTTGCCTACATTTTCCACGCGCCTGGCTCAAAGGAACTCATGATTTCAGCTTCAGTGGGCTGAAAACTGCCTTGTGGCACTTCGTCCAGAAAAATCAGGTCCTGGGAAATAGCTCGTTCGTAGCCAATGTTGCCGCAAGCTTCCAAGAAGCTGTGATAGATGTTCTGGTCACAAAGACAATCAATGCTGCCGAGGAATTACAGGTAAAGCAAATCTTGCTTAGTGGTGGCGTGGCATCCAATAAATCTCTAACACAACGCTTTCTTAACACCTCACCAATACCTGTTTCAGTCCCTCCACCTCATCTGTGCACCGATAATGCCGCCATGGTAGCTACCTGCGGCTATTACCATTTCCAGAACGGCAACTTTAGTAATTATGACCTGGATGTAGTCCCTGGCCTCAGCCTTGGTTAACTAGAGGACATTCAAAGCACCTTGCCTGGCAACAATAATCTTTGAATAAATGGATTAGCCCCTGCTGCTGGCATGCAGTGAAACCAGAAGTACCTTTGATACGAAGTTGTCTTGCCATATGGCGTGTGAGCTCATTTTCGGGTAACCTCGGATGACCAACATAAAGTTGAAGAGCCTTGCGCTGTAATTCCGTTTCACCAGTAGCCTCACACCACGCAAATGTGAATGGCAATATCGCATTTATCACAATCTCTCCTGCCTTACCTCGCCCTAAGAGAGCCGACTTTCTACTTCGTGACCTAACATCGAAATCAAAATGGTCGAGCCAATATCCATCCCCTGCTACCATTAGACCACTCTCCAGCCAAGAACCCTGTTCTGTTAACGATGCTTTAGCTACCAACTCCAGTATATTCAACAACAACCCCCTTTCACGGTAACGATGAAGGAGGTGGCTCTGAGCTATGATACGACGCACAGGGGAATTATTGGGGTATACATGAGTGAGATACCAGGCACTTTGGGGCATGGCTTCATCTTGCCCAAATGAATGCCAGGTTTGTTCCAACTCACTTACCCACTCTTCACATACAAATGCACCATACATCCGCTGCGAAGGCAACAAACCAGCCATGCCTAAGAGCATAGCCTCCTTGAACACCAAACTCTCATTTAATTCTCCTTTAAGTAAACGAAGGGGTGACCTTTGAGCCAGCTCCTCAAAAGGTCTTTTATTCTTAGTGTAGCCTAGAGCTATCATTATACCCTCGAAAAGCACCTGGCTTGCTTCCTCCTTCAATAATTTTCTCCCAAACATTTCCACCCTTTGCTTGAACCTTCTTACGCCAATATCGTTCAATAACCTGTTCAGGTCTTGTCTCCCCATGTTCTCTCCACTGCAAGAACAAGCAAGCTGGCGGTACGGTATCAACCTGGGTTGATACAGCAAGGATTTGGCCAAACAGATCAGGGGAACAAATCTGCCATCCGTGGTAAAAGTAGAGTACCGGTTATCATTCCACAAAACTACATGAAGAATTACGTTATTATATTCAGGGTCGCAATCATGACCATGGCTATGCCAATCACTAGCATGTACATGAATCTCTACGTCCCCCCTAATCAGCTTCTCATCACCAGCCGAGATTACAGCATCACGAAAATCAGGCCCGCCACCGTTATTGATTCTGCCAGGATAGATTACACGAATCCTCCGTCCCTCTTCAGTAAGCAACTTCGCTCCCAGAAGCCGCTCCCATACCAAACTTATCTCCCGTTCCTGAACTTTTATCCGATTACGTGTAATCATAGCCAAAAAATTAAATCTAGTTCCCCTCCATCAACTGACTAAATCTCAAGGCGTCGTTGCCACAGCAACCAACTTTAATATAGCTCACCATGTCTCTTTTTTACCTTGTACTTGAAGCCACTACGCTCAGCGACTATGCTAAGCAAGGTAGCTGAGGCACCTCGAGGTCGATACATCCCAGTTTCCCACTCACTGATTGTCTGCTGACGTGTGCCCAGTTCTTCTCCCATCTTCGCTTGAGTTACGCCCAAATAACGCCTCAATGCCTTAATGTTCTCTTTATCCCACTGCCCCTTCTTTTTCGCCATCTAACAATATTATACACGGTAGAGTGTAAAAATCAAGGGGCAACCTGTGTTGAAACACAACTTCGCTTCATCCCTCTTCTTCAAAATGCGTGCTGGCAGGTAGTCCTTCGCTTTACCCAAAGTAACAGGACGTATTATTGAGAGACTCCAAATCTTCCCTATTAAGTTATGTTGAGGTCAATGCTTGCGCTACAGTAAACGAAGGTGAAAGAGTGAGCTAATAGGAGATCATGATTTTGGACAAAGAGGAAGCTTTAGTACATCCAACACCAGAGGTTGGCTCAATCTATACAGTGCCAGGGCTAATAGGTAGTAGGGAAGCCTTCTAAATGTTATGCACCGGAAGAGCTAGCTCAGGGTAAATAAGGCAAAATTTTCATCGCCTGGTTTAGCATTATCTTCATTTTCCCACCATAGTAAGAAAATCTGCCTTCTTCGACTTTCCACTCTCGTCAATGTGCTCCATAATAAAGGACGCCGTTGCTCCTTCCCCCAACTTCACCCTGGTTCGTACAAGTTCAAGCATGTCCGTCGGGGCGACACAGCCCTCCGGTGGGAAGACTCCCTTCTCCTTTATCTTGCCACTTCCCATGATCATTGCCCCTAACGCCGCAGGAATAGCTGTCCCTTGTCCCATACCTTGCTTACTCGAAGAAGTTGAAAAGATATATGTGTTCCTTTTGCCATCTTTGTACCCTTTCACCACTATCTTCAGACACCCCATGGGGTGAGTTAAGCCAGCCTCCTGGAGGAGTTTGTCTCGCCGAGAAACTATGAATGCCACAGCGAATTCCAGAGGAATAATCTTTTGGCCTTGAACCTCAATCGGCTGCGTTGTGGTAACGCCTGACCTCACCATTGTTTTTATAAGTTCAGCATAACTTGGTGGAAGCACCGTTCCCAGATTAGTTACCCTTTTCACTCCTTTAAGAAACCGCGGAAGAGTTATCGTCTCAGGATGGGGATAAGCATAAACATTATATCTTCCCACATCCTCAAAGTCGGTCTCTTCTTCCAATGCTCTACCGCTTTCATCAAACAACTTGACTGTGGTTAATTTGCCATCAAGAAACATGGGAATACCCATTTCCATAGAATGGATTCTATGCTTCACTACTGCTGCTCCCTCTACATCTTCGCCACCATGAGCATGATAAATATCAACCACCTCTACCTCATCCAGCATAGATTCGGCACAAAACCTCACCAATACATTGGCCAGCCCGGGAGAACTTCCCATGCCGACTAGCGCTGAAACTCCAGCTCTTTTGGCATCCTCATCCATAGCGAGCAATTTCTCAGTGGCATCGAAATCATCACATATGTCAACATAATTTATTCCATAACCTATCACCGCTTTCATTATTGGAGGTCCAAATTCGTAGAATGGTCCGACGCAATTCAGCACCACGGATGAGCCATCGATAGCGTTTTTTATACTTTCATTGCTATGAGCATCAAACTGAACGGCAGAAACATTGCCTTTCCCAATCTCTTTAACCAACTTGTTCGCTGCTTGAACATTAATATCAGCAACGACAACATCGGAAAAAACATCACCGGATGCAAGTATCTTTGCCGCCACACTACCTACAGCTCCACACCCACCCAAAACGGTAACCTTAGCCATATTTACCTCCTTTATAGTCCTTTAATCTCTTTAAATGGTTCACCCCAGATCTTTAATGCAGTAGCTAATTCAGGATGCTCTTTAGCCGCTTCAGTTAGAGAAATACCTTGCATTGTGGCATCAATTGCCTGACGAAATGCTTTTGCCCCAGCAACAGGACCTTGGGGATGACCATGTATCCCACCTCCCACACCCACCACAACTTCGTTCCCCAGGTCGTTTATCAGCTGAGGCACCATAGCAGGCGTAACACCACCACCTGGCATTGGGAAAACTGGCTTCAACTGGTAAAACGGAAATGTTAAATTTCTCCATACATTCAGGTATTTATCCGTTATGACAGTAGCTTTTCCATAGGGGAAAGGAAAAACAACAATATCGGCTCCGGCAAGGCGAGGCAACTTGCCCATCACGATATGGGAGCTTATCCCATGATAAGGAGACATGTACATAGCACCAGCCACATCCATATGACCAAGAATAGGAACATTTATCTCAGGGTCTTCAGCAAGTGCTTGAAGCACCGGAAGGCCAATAGCAAGGTAGTTCACCATTATGGCATTGCAGCCAAGCTCCACCGCTCGCTTAGCATTCTCGAAGACCTTGGGGACTTTATCGGTTACGTTAACCGTGTAAAGTGTATGCTCACCAGTCTCCTCATAGACTTGCCGCTCCGCCTCCATGTAGAGCTTTACCCGTTTTTCAACAGCGTTAAAGGAGGCATCAGCAAGAAGTTCATCATCCTTGATAATATCGCATCCCCCTAGGGCAGCTTCCCTGAACAGCCTTACCCCCACTTCGGGAGTATATCCCGTGCACGGCTTTATCATGTTGTTAAGCAGCGGCCTATCATGAACCCCCAGGATCTCCCGTATCCCGGGAATCCCAAACTTTGGCCCTTGAAATCCAGCAACATACTTCTCCGGGAAATAAACATCAACCAGCTTAATCTGTCCCGCCATGGAAATGTTGCCCACCACCGTGGTTAACAGCATGGGTATCTGTTCACCTATATTGACCTCGGGATAGGCAGTCTGAACAATGTAATTCCTTGTCTCTACTGAGGAAGGCACACTGAATTCGTAATCTGGTACTTCATAAACACCGATGACCTTGGCAACGTGTTTACTACGTACCTCAGGGGTTTCACCAGGAACAGCAACCCACGTCCCTGTGCTCTGCTCAATAGCGAGCAACTGCGCTCCAAAAGGAACAGGGATATTTGCCGGGAAGCAAACCAGGTAAGTACCTATTATATACTCGTCATAGTCTACCCCCTCTGGTAAAGCTACGGGCTGTGATAAGATATCTTGTTCATTCATTCAACCACCTCCTTTATATATTAAGTTGCCCATAAATAGGGGCTAATTGTTCATAGAGCTGTCTGAAAGATTGGTAAAGTTCCTGATAAATAGGTCTGTGTTCATTCCTCGGCTCAAATTCTCTTCCTAAAGGAACAAGCTTTACCACAGAATCAAAATCCTCGTACATCCCCAACCCCACCAGAGCTATTAGAGCAGCACCACGCGAACCAACCTCCTGCGGGGATTGAACTTGCCTTATCCTCTTACCCAAGACATCGGCAAATATCTGCAGCCAAACCTCGCTTAACGCCCCCCCTCCAGCGGCGTTTAAACTTTCAACCTTGAAACCCAATCTTTCTATTCCATCCAATACCCACCTTGTGTTATATGCTACACCCTCCATCACGGCTCTAACTAAGTGCCCTTTACTATGGTTAAAACTCAAATTTATGAACGCTCCCCTCAAGCTCGGATTTATCACCGGGCATCGCTCTCCCAGCATCCATGGCATAAAGATTAACTTACCTGCTCCAGGCTCAACCTTGCTAGCAAGCTCATCAAGAACTTCATACGCACTTTTATTCCGCTGCTCTGCCTCCTCTTTTTCCTCCCCCCCTAGCTCATCCCTGAACCACTTCAAACAGACACCAGTACTTTCCATCTGACCAATAAGCAACAATTTATTCGCGTCAGCGGAACATATGGTGCCAATCCCTTCCTCAACATCAAACCTGGGCTCCGTTGTGTGAAGGGCTATCCACCCTGAAGACCCCGTATATAGATGAGGATGACCCTCCTTGATTGCCCCGGAGCCTATAGCAACAGCAGGGGCATCCCCGGCACCACAGACCACCTTGGTTTGCTTCGACAATCCTAATTCCCCTGCCGCGGACGCCGTTAAATTGCCCACCACGTCTGTGGATTTCACTGGCTTAGAGAGCATATCCTCAGATAGCTCAATGGCATCCATAACCTCTTTTTCCCATTTCCGTGTTTTGCCGTTAAATAAACCGGTAAGCAAGGCACAGCTCCAGTCTGTGTAAAACTCCCCGGTACTCTTATAGATAACGTAATCCTTAACATCTATGAATTTATGTGTGTGGTTAAATATCTGTGGCTCTTTCTCCTTAATCCAGAGAATCTTGGGGATCACATCCTTCTCAGAGGCAGGAGGAATCATCCCCATGTCAAGCAACTTCATCAAGTCGAACTTTTCCAGGCACCAGCCAGCCTGTTCCCCAGCTCTGGCATCAAGCCAGATTATTGCCGGGCGAAGAGCCCTTCCCTCGTGGTCAACAGGGAGAGCAGTTATCATCATAGCGTCAAAACTCAGGGCGATGACATCAGTTGGAGAAACTCCAGTTTTACGCATTATTTTTCTGGTGGAGTTTACTATCGCCTCCCACCAGACTTCAGGGTCCTGCTCAGCCCAACCAGGCTTGGGATAATTCACACCATAGACTTCAGAATCTGAGCCTATTATGTTCCCTTCTATATCAAACAGGACCGCTTTATTAGCCTCGGTTCCTACGTCATGTGCAATTATATATTGACCAGCCAAACTCTACCTTCTTCACCTAGACTTTGACACATACCCGAATGCCACAACTTCCCCAGCAAGGGTAACAAGATCTCGCAGGCAGCATTGTAGCAACGCAAAGCCCTCGCTGTCAATCATTCTACTCGTCTGTATGATTAGTGATACCTCACTCTTTTCCTGTATTGCAAAGTACACCTTGGTTTATCGTTTTTGAAACAGATCACCACCGTTATGCCCTTTCCAGATGGTATTTACTTTCCATACTCTGAAAGCAATAATAAAGAACCCATGGATATACAAGAACAAAAGAACGTACTGAGAAGAGAATTGCTTCAAAAAATACGCTCATACTCTCCAGAGGAGTTAGCGAGGAGGAGTAAGAATGTCGCCCAAAACTTGAAAAACTTGCCACAGTATAAACAGGCAAACTGCATTATGTTTTACTACCCATTAGAAACCGAGGTAAATCTTTTGGGAATAATCAGGAAAGCTTTAAGACAAAAACGAGTCTGTTTTCCCGTAATAGACCTGGAAAACGGTGATTTGATTCCCTATGAGATAAATGATTTAGATAAGGACTTCGCCACAGGGCCATGGGGAATTACCCAGCCTAGCAAGGAAAGAGCACGCAGGACAGAACTTCAAGATATAGACCTGGTGGTGGTTCCCGGGTTAGCATTTGACAAGACAAAAAATAGATTGGGCAGAGGGAAAGGTTTCTACGACAAATTTCTGCAAAAACTCGGCGGAAAAACGGCTAATGTGGGGGTCGCTTTCGATTTCCAAGTTATTAGACATGTCCCATCATATCCTCACAAGTATGAAAAGGTGGACGCCCTTGTAACCGAAAGCCTCTGTATCTAGTCCACCTGATACAGCAAGCATGTCACCGGGACAAATATCTCGTATTCAGTGGATTGTCTCTTATTACCAGGTGCCACGGGTAATTGAGTTTAGAGACACACTACCCAAGAGTCTCATAGGCAAGGGCTTAAGAAGGGTATTAAGGGAAGAGGAGGCAAAAAAAGCTAAGTGAATATTCTGTGACTCTACAAATATAATGCTAGGGATAGATACTGTGTAAAGGCATTTTGGCTGGTTTAATTTTATCTTAGATAACTAGCGATAATAAGTTTTTCAATTTCAGTGGTCCCTGCGCCGACAGGAAAGACTTTAGCATCTCGCATATACCGTTCCACTGGAAAATCCTTCATATAACCATAGCCTCCGTGGATCTGTATCGCCTCTCCTGTAACTCTGACTACCATCTCGCATGCATAGGATTTCGCCTCTGCAGCCAACATTCTACCCTCTTTAAAATTACCTTGATCCCAATAAGTTAAGCCCTTATACGTCAGCAGTCGAGCAGCCTCAATTTCCACCAGCATCGTAGCGAGCTTATCCTGTATCATTTGGAAATTAAATATAGGCTGCCCAAATTGCTGCCTTTCCTTGGCATATTTAAGAGATGCATCAAAAGCGGCCTGGGCAATACCTATGGCAAGAGAGCTCCACATAACCCTTTCCACATCGAGTCCAGAAAACATTTGCTTTACCCCCTTTCCCTCAACACCCCCCAAAAGATTAGCCTCCGGAACATGACAATCCTCCAGGATAATCTCCCCGGTTGGGGAAGAGCGCAATCCCATCTTTGATAACTTTCTACCTACATGATAACCAGAAAAATCCTTCTCTACTATAAAAGTGCACAATCCTTTCGATCCAAGGGATGGATCCAGAGTTGCGTATATAAGAGCTATATTTGCAATAGGTGCATTGGATATAAATGTTTTGGTGCCGTTCAGGATATATTCACCCCCCACCTTACGGGCCCTTGTCTTAAGGGATACAGCGTCTGATCCATACTCTGGCTCTGTTAACCCCATGCAACCCCTTTTTTCACCGCTCGCCAAAGTTGGCAGGTATTTTTCTTTCTGTTCTTCCGTGCCATTACGGGCAATGTTATTGCCACAAAGTAGACCATGCGCCCCATAAACTACACCCACACCGGCATCTACCTTGGCTAATTCCTCCGCCATGATCCCAAGGGAAATATAATCAGTAAGTGTCCCGCCATATTCAGGTGGTATCCCCATACCCAAAAAACCTAAAGACTTTGCCTTTTCCCATAAGCCCTCTACAAACGTTTCTTCTCGATCCATCTCCTCGACCAGAGGAGCTATTTCCTTTTCACAGAACTCCCGAACCATTTCCCGGAGCATCTTCTGCTCTTCAGTTAAATCAAAATTCATGCCTAAACCTCCTTATGATATCAGATACATAATAGCCTGACTTTTGTGCGTATTCAATTCCATCCAAAATTCATTTTAGCCAAATGTGTTCAATATAACATACAGCGAAAGAGCCCGTTTCTTAGACCATCAACAGAAAGAGGGAACATAAGGCATGACCGGTTACATAAATCACTAGATATTTCTCCGTTTACTATGCTAACATTTTCTCTAAAGTTGTATGGCGCTGGAGAATTGCCGAAGTAAGTTGTAGCTTCACCGGATAAGAATAGTAAGGAGGAAAAATTATGCAAAAGGTTGGAATTGTTGAAGTAGCCCAAAGTGCCGGCACCGAGTCGCCTCTCAGCTTGATGGAATTCACATACAAGCCGGTAAAGGAAGTCCTTGACAAGGTAGGGCTGAAGAGAGACGAAGTGGACATGTACATACTGGCATCAACAGACGTTTTTCATAGTGGCATGTCCTGCGCTAATGCCTTTGACTGGGACGCTAGTGGTGCATTCATGAAACCGGCCTCGCGCGAGGAGGGAGATGCTATCACGGCGTTTGTTTATGGCTGTATGCCCATTATGGAAGGCAGATATGATACGGTGCTGGTTGTAGGGCTCATCAAGGGATCTGAGAATCCGGAGAATGATACGCTAACAAGTTTTGTTGCCGACCCATTTTACTCAAGACCTGTTGGTATTCAAGAAACCACCGCGGCAGCCATGCAGATGAGGCTTTATCTGCAACGATATGGGATCACCGAAGAGCAATGTGCCAAGGTGGTGGCAAAGAATCTGGGCAATGCCTTGTTTAACCCCTATGCTCATATAAAGAAGAGAGTTAGTGTTGACGATGTTCTCAATTCAGAGAGAATTTGTGACCCTTTAAAGGCTCTGGAGTGTGCCCCTAAATCGGAGGGTGTCTGTGCTATGCTCCTGGCCTCTGAGGAAAAAGCCAAGAAGTTAACCGATAAACCGGTTTGGTTTAAAGGTTGGGGCTCCTCTATGGACACTTTTTACCTTGGAGACAGAGATTTGCTGGATACCCAGCTAAAGACGGCAGCAGCAAGTGCCTATAAGATGGCTGGGGTCAGCAATCCGAGGAAGGAAATCGATGTAGCGGAGATATGCGAGCCTTATGCTTTCCAGGAGCTTTTATGGTGTGAACAATTAGGACTTTGTGCTCAGGGGCAGGGTGGCAAATTGGTAGACAGCGGTGTTACACAGATAACCGGAGATTTGCCGGTTAATCCTTCTGGTGGTGTTTTGGCGATGAATCCCTATGTGGCGAGAGGGCTTTACCGCGTTGCTGAAGCTACTTTGCAAATCAAGGGCAAGGCTGGGGAGCACCAGGTAGACGGAAAGGTGAATACCGCTTTAGCCCATTCAACATATGGCTTTTGTGGACAGTGGCAGGGAGTGGTAATTTTAGGAGGTTAGGAGGTAATAAAACTTATGAGAGGAGGATTTGATTAAATGGCGGAACAAAAAGAGAAACCAAGAAAGGTCGCAAGTATGGGCATGGTCCCATATGAAATGGCCCTAGGACCCACATGGACCAGGTTTTTTGAAGGCTTTAAGGAAAAGAAGATACTTGGCACCAAGTGCAGGAAATGCGGCCGGATCCTTGTTCCGGCAAGACCGTTTTGCCCTCGATGCTTCGAACCTATGGAGGAATGGGTTGAGGTTGCTCAGGAAGGAACTGTAGTTACCTGGAGTTATGTCAATTATACTTATTTTGGAGTGACTCCGGATATGATCCCGGTAATAGGAGCTACCATAAAGCTGGATGGAGTTGATTGTGGCACAGGGATGTGGACTCAAATTGGCGGGTTTGACATAAAGGATTTTGAGCTGGTGACTAAGAAAGTAAAGGTTGGAGCTAAGGTCAGGGCTGTATGGCGTAGGAAGAGGCAAGGCAATTTCCGGGATATAGATTACTGGAAAATTATTGAATGATAGCGAGGAGGTGATAAGACATGGGAAGAGCAGTTGCAGTTATTGGAACAGGTCAAACGAAGCACGGCAGGAGGGATGATTTAAGTTATCCCGATTTGGTCAGAGAGGCAGTGAAGAAGGTATTTGAGGATGCGGGAATAACTCTCAAGGATGTCGATGGTGTCGTTTATGGCAGCATGCCCTCTATGATGGAGGGAGTTGCCTACAACCACTTTTACTTTGCCGATGCCCTGCGTGTAGTGGGTAAGCCATTATTGAGGACGGAGACATGCGGTTCTACCGGGCAATCTGTAGCCCACACAGCTATTCACTGGGTTGCCTCAGGAATGGCGGATGTTGTCTTGGCTGTCGCTTCAGAGAAGGAGCATGAAGGCGATGCCCAGGCAACTATGATGACAATACTTGAACCATTCCTGCAGGTGGTGATCGGTGGTGCCCCACTAGCCTTCTCGTTACAATCCCGTGAGTGGATGGGATATTATCATATCGATGATGATAAGGCCAGGGAAGCTGCATCAATAGTATCGGTAGATTCCCACAATGGCGGCCTTGCTAATCCCTTTGCTCACATCAGAGTGCAGCTCACCAAAGAAGATGTTTCGACCGCCCCGATTATTACTTATCCCGTTCGATTGTATGATGTTTGTCCCGTATCGGACGGTGCTTGTGCTGTGATCTTTGCCTCGGAGGAAAAGGCTAAGAAAATTTGTAAGAAGCCTGCCTGGGTCAAAGGAATGGGTTTCAGAGGTGAAGAATATTTTATTGGTGATAGTAATAAGGCGGTGTGGCAAAGCACCATTGAGGCATCTAAGGAAGCTTATAAGGAGGCAGGGATCACTAACCCTCTAAAGGAGCTAGATGTAGCCGAGGTATACAATCCTTTTAGTTACCAGGAGCTGATGTTTTTGGAATGTTTGGGGATGTGTCCTCCCGGAGAGGCTCCTGACTATGTAATTAAAGGTACATTTTCGCCCGGTGGTGAGCTTCCCTGTGACCCCTCGGGCGGCGTTCTTTGTTGCAATCCCATTGGTGCTGCTGGGCTTATCAGGGTAGCTGAGGCAGCACTGCAGGTTACTGGCAAGGCTGGAGAACATCAAGTTGAAGGGGCAAAATTAGCCCTTTCCCATGCCATGGGAGGTGCCGAGCAGTTTAATGGAATAACGATACTTGGCTCAGAATTATAGAAAAGGAGGAATTGGATGGCAGAGAAGTATAAATTACTTAAAGACGCGATTAGACTCGAGATAGAGGATTTTACGTTCCCCAAAAAGGAATATAGGACAGCTAGGCATGATACGGTTCTTCCCTATAATTGGGCTTTAGGTCCAACGTGGATCAGGTTCTTTGATGGCTTGAAAGAGGAGAAAATACTTGGTACCAGATGCAAAAAGTGCAATAAAGTTCTCGTTCCGGCAAGAACATTTTGCCCCATTTGTTATGAAGATATGGAGGAATGGGTTGAGCTTCCCCAAGAAGGCAATGTGGAAACATGGTGTCTTGTTAACTATAAATATTACGGGCAAGTTAAGAAACCGCCGTATATAATAGCGCAAATACGCCTGGATAAAGCCGATTGTAGCCTGACGCACTTTATTAGTGGATTTAGCTTATCTGACCCTGGCAAGGTGAGAAACAAAATGAAGACTGTGTCAAGGGTCAAGGCCGTATGGAGTAAAGAGAAACATGGTGATATCTATGATATCGCCTATTTTAAGCCTGTTTAAGCTGAACTGAGAGCCGTTTCATTCCCCTGTGGAGGACAAAAATCCAGATCTTCGCAACAACAGGAGGAATTTTGCTGATTTTGAAGTTGGTGATAAGTTGGGACAAGCAGGCTGAGGACGGCCACCAAGACTGATATCTGAGTTTTGCTCCTCCAGCGAGGATTGGTTTTAACTTTACACAGATGTACAATCTGGCAGAGAAAACATGGATGAGAAAGAAATCAACAAATTGAAAACGGACATAGTAGAAGCCGGTAAGAAAATGTTGCATAAAGGGCTTGTAATTGGGACGTCGGGGAATATTAGCATTAGAATTTCAGGCGAAGATAAAATGTTAATTACTCCAAGCAGCGTAGAATACGATAAGATTGAGATTGATGATATTCTGGTAGTGGATTTCAAAAAAAATGTCCTGGAGGGAGAACGAAGTC
>Ga0307431_1000277_pt1 | contig 37945 bp, 36 predicted proteins | sample SalMarWE160170MG_FD_202155 | JGI IMG/M metagenome (GOLD analysis project Ga0307431, IMG submission 202155) | Salt marsh sediment microbial communities from the Plum Island Ecosystem LTER, Massachusetts, United States - WE1603-170 | ecosystem: Environmental > Aquatic > Marine > Intertidal zone >...
TCCCTAAAAGCAATACTGGCTAAATCCCGGCGCGTGCTTAAAAAATCCCAGACAAGGTCAACAATAAAGAAAATAGATAAAGCAAAAATAAAAATAAGAAAAATAAACTCAAAAAAAACAGCTGCTCCGGACACGAAATTCAAGAGGCCTAAAACAAATTTCAAACCGGAAGAAACCCCTGCACTCATAATTGAACCAAAAAGGCTATTGGAAGAAGACAGGCCCGTAAGAGCGCGGCCGCCGTAATTAATCAGCCAGAGAACAAAAGTAAAAAAAGAATAAATTAGAAACAAAAAATCAGAGACAATGACAAAGACAAATCGGTCCAGAACCGTCATCCTCAACCACCAGCGGACCATCCTGGTAGTTGATAGCTTGTGATTCCATTTTGTTAATGACCAAAGCATAAAATCTCCTTTCTATTTTAATTGGTTTTTAAATCTTTTTTAGCAAGTTTATTAAAATTATTTACACAAGTTTCTATAAGCTGATAATTTTTCCTGTAATATTCTGATAAAATTTTGCTAAAATTATCTCCTATAAATTCTGTCTGTCTGTTGTAATAATTATTTTCCAAATCTTTAATTAATGACCCTAACTCTTTAGACACTTCTTTAGATATAATAAAAGCTCCGCCAGCTTTGGTTATCTTCAGTGAATCTAAGCGTCTTCTGTATTCATTACCAAGTGTCTCGCTGCGGTGATTGTCTAATATTTTTTTCCCACTTTCTAATTCAGCGCGTACTTCTTCAACACAGAAAGAAAGTTTTGCTAAATCCCTAGAGATAGCAGAATAATTTTTAGACTTTTTCTCCCACCATTTTTTGGAGTAAAAGTGTTTAAGTGTTACTATAGCTGCACCAGCAACTATCAAGGCTGGAATTAATCCAATTATTAAGTTCTTCCAAAAATCACACCAAGTCATTTTTTTCTCCTTTTATTTTTTCAAAAGCCGTAGGTGTAGTAAAAATTTCTGCATTGCTCATTTTTGTTTTAATGTCATCTTCCACTTCTCCCCTGTTTCGGGCCAACCTTCTTGAATTTTCTATTATATCTTCAGCCATATCCGGATTTTTAATCTTTGTAATCGGTTCGGTCGCTATATAATGCTCAACCAGGCGGCCGCCTTTAACCAGTTTGCACCAGCATTCGTAATTAGGCAGGTTTGAAAGCCTGTTGGCCATTTCCTGGGCCACATCGGAGTAAAGCCTTGGCTTGCCTTTGACAATAATGTATTCTCCCCTGTCGCCTGTCCTGAAAACACCTTTTTGGCTGGTTCTGTAAAGCTTTGGCTGTGATTCCAGGTCCGGCTCAGGCGGCGTGTTGTCAAACTGAACCGCCAGCTCAAGGCTGTCCTTGCCGGTAATCCGGAAAAAGATAAAATTGCCCACGTTTAAGGTTGAGCCGCGGTTAAGATAATCCAGCTGGTCCCGGTACTGATGAGCCACCATGGTATCTATGGCAAACTTTCTGGCTTCGCTTTGAAGCGTGGGAAAAGATTCAGTCGCAAAGGAATGATATTCGTCAACAATCAGGTGAAACTGCTGGCGGTTTTCCTGATCTATTTCCGCTCTTGATAAGGCGGCAATTAAAATCTTGCCGACTAAAACACTTCCCAATAAGCTTGAGTTGTCCTCACCGATTTTGCCCTTAGCCAGATTAACCAAAAGGATTTTCCCCTGGTTCATGATGTCCTTCAGGCTGAAACTGCTCTTAGGCTGGCTGACAATGTTCCTGATCAGGGAATTGACCAGGAATCGTCCGATTTTGTTAAACGAGCTCGCCAGCCATTCTTGAGCGTCTTTGTATTTTTTAGGGAAAATCTTTTCCCAGTACTGGGTGATAATCGAGTCCTTCACATTTTCCAGCATTTTGAGCCGGTAAATCTGGCTGCTTAAAACCAAGTGCAGATCCAGCAGGGTTGAGCCCGGATTGTATAAAACAACTAAGATGGCGTGCCTCAGGATATCCTCAAGCCTCGGACCCCAGCTGGCCTCATAAAGCTTTTTAAAAGTGCCGACAATCTCCGAGCAGACCAGGTCAACCATTCGAGGGTCGTTAATATCCGGACACTCAAAAAGGTTCAAGCCAAAAGGATAATCGATGTCGGCCGGATTAAAGTAAATGACGTCTTTCTTGCGGTGTTTAGGCATTAAGGCCAAGAGTGCCTCAACGGCGTCGCCGTGAGGATCCAAGAAGCAAAGGCCGTCGCCTGCCTCAGCGTCGGACAAAGCGGTATTCATCAGCAGGATTGTTTTGCCGGTGCCGTTGACCCCGGCGATATATGTCCCCTGGCGCCTGTTTTCCGGAGAGAGTTCAACCGGAGATTTTGTTTCATTGTCAACACCTAGACGAAGCAAAACCACCTGCTTTCTTTCCACAAAATAATAATAGACAAGCCGTGTATTTAAAATCCATTTTATAGAATAAAACACTAATCGGCAAAGGAAATCTCAATAAACTTTTGCCCTGGCTTGGCTATACATAAAACCCGAGCTGTATTTCTTTTACCATTCATTTTCCTGCGAGGGTTTTATTCTAACCTTGCCGCCAGGCAAGGAGCGGCTGGCGGAATGGAGGGTCAGGGGGGAAATGCCGCCATAGCCGCAAGGGTGTCGGGCGAACGCCCGACTGCAGACCTTTAGCAAGGCGAAGCCGCAGCGGTCGACGAAGTCTGCTGAAAGCAGACGAAGTGAACCCTTGTTAAAAAACGATAGTTTTTTGCAAGGGCGAAAAGGTATGCAGTCGGGGGTTGGAAAAATACATTTTTACAAGCCCAGACACCCGCCAAGCCAGCAAATAGTGTCTGATTGCGCTGTTTCCTAAAAAGCGAATAAGCTTTTTAACCAAGTAAAACATAGTAAAAAAAGGAAACAGCAAAGCAGTGAAACGGACAAAATTATTGATAAAGCAGTAGTAAGTTAATCAATAAGGATAATTTTGTGGCAATCAGACCGAAAAAGCTGGCGCTCTTTCCCCCCTGCTCTTAAACTCCGGAGGGATTTAAAAACTATGTTTATCGAAAAACAAGGGTGATGATAATAATCTAATATTTACAATTCCTCAATATTTATATTAGCTCTTTGCTATCAAGTATTATTTCATCGCCGGCAATGTTGCGAATCTTCATTTTAAAATTCTTAGTTGGAAGTTGATATACAGCTTTAATTTTATTCTTCACCCCAGCTTTGTCTTCTATATCAGTATTGCTTATCCAAACACCATCTTTTCTTAATGTCGTGTCAAACTGAACCGCCTCTATTAATTCTAAACCAGAATCACTGATAGAGACTTTATTATTGGGATAGGGTTTTTCAGTTTCTTCGCCTATTGAAGATTGCCTGGTATTTTTAACCTTCTTTGAATTATATTCGTCGATTTTTGCCTTGAGGTAGGGGCTGAAAAATTTCTTAATTGATACTTTAAATCCGTTATTAGAATCAGTAATTTTAATCTCAGCATTATCTGGCATAAATAATTTATCCGCTTTTTCTCCAAGTAGCTCATCTATACTTATCAATTCCACTGCAATTGTGGTTTTCCCTGCTTTTTTAATTTCTTTATTAATATAGGATTGGTCAATATCTGGGTCTTTATGAGCATAAATAACCTGCGCCATGGACACAGTGCCGGCCACGTCTTGAAGTTGATAAATTTCTTCAAGTAATACATCAAGAAGTTCTTTGCTGAGGCGGTCGTGGATTTGAATAAATTTAACAGGTATATATTCACCTTTAATACCAACGATGCCACCATCCCAGAATTCACCCAACCCTAAATCCGTTCTTGTTTTGAAACCATCTATAAGACTGAAAATTTTAGCTGTTGTTTGTGCTGGATTTCTGAATAATCTCACCCCATCTTTAACTTTCAAAATATCAAACTCTGTGCCAGCTTTAGTTAATCTATCTCTTGCTATCTGGATTGAATTTAAACCAATGTCGCAAGCTATAAACTTTCTAGTAAGGTCGCTTGCGGCCTTTGCCGTTGTGCCGCTCCCTGAAAAGAAATCAGCAATAATCATTCCTTCCGTACTTGAAGCCTTGATAATTCTTTGTAAAAGACCTTCCGGCTTTTGCGTTCTAAAGTCTAAATACTCTGTTGAACCACTTATAATCGGTTTTGTTCCATCGTTATCCCAAACATCCCTTACGTAAACATCACTATAATACTTATCAAACAGTCTCTCTTTATATCTATCTGGTAAACTTTCTCTTTTGTCCAACATTTTCTTGATTACTTCGATATCTTTTATAGCCAGTTTATTTAACTGTGCTTTCTCTGATTTAGTATCAATAAAGGGCTTTTCGTAGATTAACTTCTCTTTTTCGGGTACGAAACTGTAATCCTCAGATTTAGTGTAGTACAGGATGACGTCGTGTTTTCTTGCCCACATCTTTTTACCAACTCCCTGAATTCTGTACCCCCAAATAATTTCGTTTTTAAAGTTTTCTTCTCCAAACACTTCATCCATAAGAACCCTTGCATAGTCTCCAATATGCCAATCTAAGTGTAGATAAATACTGCCTTTTTCTTCTAAGACATCTCTTATGGCCAATAGCCTCTCGTATAGCCAGTTTAAATAGTCTTCCTTTTGCCATATATCTCCGTACATAATTTCTTCGCCAATGCTATTATTCTCGTTTTCCAAAGATTCTTTATTACCGTTTCTTAGGTATATTTTTTTTGCATAGTTTGCCCCACTTGCAAAAGGTGGGTCAATATAAACTAAGTCAACCTTGATATCCTTTGACTTGAGGTAGGCACAGGCTGAAAGACTGTCACCGTGTATCAATAGATTTCTGAAGTCACTATTCAAATCACTCTGCTTTTCAGGCCCCAACTTGGCTTTTTTATTTCCTTGTCTTACTTCTTCAACTAATTCTGTTTCGAAAAGTTCAACAGTTTTTGGAAAAATCCTTCCTTGGAAATTTAATAGAGCTTGTCCCCTGGCTGGAGTTAAGTTATATAATGTTGGTTTTTTCATATATTTATTATTTTATAACAAAATCAGCATTTCTCGAAGACGTCCCATGTGTTTTTCAAAATCATTTTTGCCTTCGTCCACAAAACACTCATATCTAAAGTTTGAATTGTATTTGATAAATATCTCTTTTATGAATTTTTCTTTACGCCTAAATTCATCGTCATAATAGGATTTACCCTTTGTTTCCAATATCAAAACTTTAGATATTCCTTTGCCCTTCCGTTTTAAAATCAAAAAGTCTGGGGTATAAATCCCGTCCGGAGTTTGAATCCAAAAACTTTGTAATTTACCATCCTTATATCCATTGAAGTATACTTCAAGTCCAGACAATTCACTCATTTTTAGCATATCATTAAGAGCATTGCGCTCAAAGTCTGAATCCATCTTGTATGGGATGTAATTAAAACTTAAATCTTGAGGGTCAATTTTTTCTCTTTCGATATTTAAATCTTCCTTCAAATCTTCTGAATGACGTTGATATACGCGAATATTTTTTGTGTCAATCTTGGGCATAAATTTATACAATACTCCATTTGAGGACATCAGGCTCATATTAGGATTAACCACGTCCCATTCAAGAAGTTCAATCTCTATGTTGCTTTCTATGTCTTCTTTCTTATATTCGACTTCTTCCATTAATAAAGAAGCAATCATTTTAGCTATATCGTTAATCTCAAAATTGGGATTGCCTATAAACCATTCCTTGTCTTTTTCAATCAAGTTATAGATTTTTATTAACTCATCGCTGTGTTTGGTAAACAATTCTGCTTCTGAATACTTGCCAAGAGTGGCCCGGGCAAGATCGTATAGAAAATCATTTAAGCTATAATCAAATTCTGCTTTTACTTCTTGTTCAAATTTAATTTCATGAGTAAGACTATCTTCACCAATTCTGGCTTTAGTTAGCTGAGTATCATAAGAGAACCTCTTTTTTATTTCCTTTAAATTAAAATCTCTGAAAATATTATCAGGGTCTTTTTCTATCCTTCTGATAATAGAATATTTTGTAGCGATTTGTTTATATTTGAGTATACCTAGTTTTGGCTTTCTAATTATTACCGGTATTGAATCGCTTGCTCTTTCCTTTAAATCGGCAATTGTAAGATGGTAGTTTTCCTTAAGCTGGCTTTCGAGTATTTCGTAATTGCCATTACCTAAAAAGATCAAGGCTTTTTCTTTTTCTGCATTATCAACTTCTCGCAAACATCGACATGTAGTTTGAAGAACAAAGTTTTTACTAGTTTCTTTACGAGGCAAAGCTACTGCGGTCAAACTTTTACAGTCCCATCCTTCTGTTCCGACAGCTACAAGCAACACAACTCTTTTATCTGAATAAGGTTTATCAAGGTTATTGAAAATAGCCAGGCTGTCTTTAGGTAGGATGTATTCCTTTTCTCTTTTGCCCGATGTTGTGTAATACTTAAAAATTTCTTTATCTTTATTTGGGCGATGTTCTTGATACCACTGTTTAACCGCCGGTAATATATTATCATTTAGTTTTTGGATTGATGGACAATAAAAAACAATCTTGCTTTTTGAGCCACTCGAATATTTTATATCGAAATCTCTAAAAAATTCGGTTAATGCTTCTTTAATGAAAACACTTTCTTTAACTTCTCTTTTTCTAACATCAGGAATTTTTAAGAAGTTGCCAATACCTTGATTAAGCGGATAGTTATAGACAATATCCTGTATTTGATTAAGCTTAATCTCGTCTTCACCAACCTTAACAATATTGCGAACATACGGCGTCCCGGACATACCAATAACACTAACGATATTATTGTGCTGATTAAGAATACTTACCGCCGTTCTTAGCTTTTTCTCGCCGTTTTCAGATTTACCATAGGTATGATGAACTTCATCCAAAATAACCATTAGGTAAGGAATATTTGAAAGCTTCTCTCTTAAGTCATTATACTTAACTACCTCAGCGGCCTTCTTCTCGTCATACAATAGGCTGTTTTGATTAATCAAAAGCTTGTCTTCTTCACTAAAACGTTCTAAGACTACCTTCTCGGCGTTAGTAATAAAAACTAGGCCAAAATCTTTGGACTGGGTTATTCTATTAACTTTTTCAAGGTTAGGGTTATTGCCTTGTAATTTATCTTTCCTTTTAGATGACAGGGCGTCTAATATTTCAATCTGAATCACTTGGCGAATTCTGTCTGCTTCTGCTTTTGGCAACACCCATTCAGGGTTGAAGTTTTTAATAGTTTGAAGTGCTGGTAATATAGCTGTTTTTGTGGCTTGGGGTGCAAAAATAACAAAATTTTTTGCAAATCTCTTGTCATTCTTAAAAAGTTTTGAAAAATACAAATCGAGGTATATAAAACAAGCCATTAAAAAAGTTTTGCCTGCGCCCATCGGTAAACTAAAAAGATAGTTCGGATATACATAGTTGTGTAAAAGCGCTTCTAAAACATCCTCCCATTTAATGTTTTGGCCATGTGGGTCGCTTACAAGTTTTTTTTGTAGCTTTTTAAGATTATTATCCTGTGCAAATTGATTTAGGAATTGTGTAATGTAATTATCACCAAAAGTGAAGTAGTTATCATACTCTTTGGCTTGTTCCTCGTCATATAACAAACCCTCTTTAATTATTTGTGATAATTTTTGATTATTACCAACAAACTTTAGCCAGAGGTAAACCTTTATCGCTTCAATCTGTGGTTCACGAAGCTTGCTATTCTCTATATATTTTATTAAATTGCCTGTTATTGAGTGCGATTTTTTCTTTTCCTCGTTTATCCAATCTTCGGTTTTTTTCTGTATAAGTTTGGTTGTCATTTGTTTATTTATTTAATATCTAGGTTTATATTATGTTCTATTGCTTTAGTTTTTATCACAGTGGTAAATAAAGCTGCTTTACTTTTTCTAACCCTACCGGATAAAAAAGCGTCTTTAACTTCGCTTAAAGCTTGGAAAATTAAATGTTCAGGCATAATATCAACAATCTTTCGATAAAAGCCTAAAGAATGATCATCGTTAAGTTGTTCAGCTAAATCTTTGGCAAAAAATTCCTTTTCCGGCGTTCTTTTCTTCTTAATTAAAATGGCGTTTTCTTTAACGTTATTTATATGGTTATTGTTTAACGAATGGTTATTGTTAGTGTGACGGTTTCGCCATGTGGCAGTATCGTCACATGGACCTTGTGATGTTTTCGTCACATGGTTGTTTTTGGGTTCATTATTGATTGATTTCTCAAAAATCTTAATTTGCGCCACCGGTAAAATTGTGTAGCGGACATTTTCCCAGGTCCCACATTTATTCCTTAGTCTAACGGCTTTAACAACCGGTTTGCCGTCAAATCTAAACCTTAAAAGGCTTTGAATTCGTCGGTTGGCTGTTTCCCGGCTAATACCTAAATCCCGGGCAATCTGGTCCTGGCTAGGATAACAATCGCCGTTTTCATCCATGTATAAAGCCAAAGCGATTAGGGTTTTAAACTCCCTGTTGGATATCTTTTTTAAAAGTCCGGAAGTCCGAGCCGCGACAAAAAGTTTAACAAAAACCCGGTTTTCCCAGGATTGTTCCAAAGTGTCGTATTCTTTTTGAATTTCAATGGTAACGAGCTTTTCATCTTTGAATTCTTTGGAAACAGAAATGTCCTCTATTGGAAGGTTTTGCTGTGTTGTATCGTTTTTATTTTTACCCGCTTTCTTTTTCATAAGAAATCAAAATTGTAATAATGTAATATTGTAATATTGCAAATAATATTAATTACTTTATTCGTTCTAATATTTTAATTAAGTCTGCTTTATTAATTTCAAGTAAGTTTTCAAACAATTTAAAAGCAATTCTTAAAACATCAGCCTGCGAAACCTTGCCTCGTTTTATCTCTTTACTTAGCCGGTAAGCAGTATCTTTTACCCATTCGATTTCTCTTTCGGTAAGCCTAAAAGTTTGGGCCATATAAGCCGGCTCCCGAAGTTCTTCGATTTCATCATCTGTAAATTGTAATATTGTAATATTACTTGTCATATTACTTGTAATATTGCTTAATTGTTTAGTTTCTTTCTTAGTTTTAATCATTTTGGATTTTTTGCTTTCTTGTTTTATTACTTTTAAAGGTTTATTTTTGGGTTCAATGGGTTGAGTCAGGGGAGTCGTTGAGAAAAAAGCGTCCAAGCCGTTACCGGCAGACTCTTTCAGGTTTTTAGTTAAATCATCATTATCAAAGGATAAAGGTTTTCTTTTAACCATTGATTATTTCCTCCACGATTTGATTATAAGCCTTTGAGCCCTCGTGTTCAGGATCAACAAGAATAAGCGGGGCCTTTAGATTGGGAGACTCTGTAAAACGAACAGAGTTAGTAATATATGTTCTAAACATTTTTATGCCTGCGTTCTGGCTTGCTTTTTCAAGAGCCTTAAAGATCTCCTGGCTGTTTAAGGTTCGTTTATCATATTTTGTCGCTAGAACCCCAAGGTAAGTTAAGTCTGGGTTGGTGATAGCCCGGACCTTGGAAACTGTTTTGGCGAGCATATTCAAGCCACGTAAAGCCAAAAGCTCCATTGACATCGGGATTAGCAGCTCGTCAGCGGCCGTAAAGGCGTTGATAGTCAGCATGCCTAGGCTAGGAGGGCAATCAAGAAGAATAAAATCATAACTATCAATGACCTCTCTTAATTTTCGCTTTAGGATTTGCTCAGCGGCCATAAGTTGTTTAAGCTCAACCTCAGCACCGGCCAAGTCTATGTTGGAAGGCGCCAGGTCAAAATTTTGTTTGGTTTTTATGATAACGTCCTCAAAGGTAATATCGTCATTCATCAGTACTGTGTAAACCGTTTTATTTAATGAGTCGGTAGATATTCCCAGGCTAACCGCACAACCGCCTTGCGGATCCAGGTCAACGACTAAGACTTTTTTACCCATGCTCCCTAATCCGGCGGCTAGGTTAACAACTGTTGTTGTTTTGGCAACGCCACCTTTTTGATTGGCCACGGCAATTATCCTTGTTCCTCGTCCAGCTCTGGAAACACGATTTTCAATCGCCTCTCTGGGTATACGGTATTGGCTACCGATTTTAGAGGAGGGGAGTTTACCGCTTTTAATCCATCGCAATATCGTGTTAGGATGGACATTAAGCATGGTTGCAGCTTCGTCTGTATTCAGAAATAACGGTTCTTTTGCCATATTTTAGTATAGGATAGTTAATGAAATGACCTTAAAATAACTATCTGCTACTAAGTATTTAATAATGAAGAAACTTTGTCAAGAGGAAATTTGAGGGAGATTTATATAATTTTGTTTAAGTTTATTACATCGCTAGTAAAGGCCAATGCAAGTCCCGCAAGGTCGTTATCTGCAGTTATAAGAAAAAGATTTTGATAGACTTCTTTAGTAATTAAAAACCCGGCTAACTGCAAAACATCAAACGATGATTTGAGATATCCTTCACTCAATATTACTATAGATTTATTTAGTATCTCATTTGTTAATGCGATTCTTTTAGCTTGAAGAAGATCTAAAGCGAAAGAAGCCTTCAAATTATTGAATTTTGTTTCAGTAATGCTATGCTCGCCGTGTTGAGGATATTTATATAGCCTGTAAAGAACTTTTAATACTTCGCAAAAGGTAAGGCTTAAATAAAAAATTCTATTGTTTTCTTTAAAAATCTTGTCTACAAAATCCGCACCTTTTTCTCTTGTATATCTTTTAGTAAAAACACTAGACTCCAGATAGTAATCATTGTTCATCGTGTCTGATATCCAAAAGAATCTTAGTAAGTGATGGCAATTTATCGGTTATTTTTCTGACTTTTTCAATTGAGATTATATTTGACGTTGCCTCTTTAAGATATGCATCTAAACCAGCACTTCCATAATTAGGATTAGTTAATCTTTCCGGTAGTCCTATTTCTTCCTGTTCTTTTTCAATCCCAACTAACGGTATAATTTTACTAACCCAGTCATCAGCAGTTAGAGATGATTCGGCTATCAAAATATTGCCAAGAATATTTACCAAAGGAGAAAATGATTCATATTCCGGTCTTGTGTATTCAATTTTACAAGGATTTGACATATTACATCACCTTTACCCATTTTTGTGAATCGATATTTATATCAACTGCGGGCTTGTTGTCTCTTAAAGCACGCAAAGCTTTGCCGCTAAAAATAAACTGGTCAGACAAATCTGTGCTTTCTATATAAGCTCCTGAATATTTTATATCCCCAGAATCCTTTCCTGAATCAAGGAATTCCAAAGGATGGAATGGAACGCCTAGCTTCATATCTTCAGCATAAATGGCATATAAGTCCCACAGATATTTATCTAAGTTGCCGGCTGCTTTCTCAATTTTTAGGCCTAAACCAAAAGCCTCGTCTCTTGTTATCGGGTATCCATGAATACAGATATCACCGGTTAATGCATTTATAATATTTTTTATTTTTTCTGAGTCTTTATTTTTATCCATATGTATTTCAAGTATTCTTTCAGCTAGTATTTTTGCCATTCTATAAGCCCTATAAACATTTCCCAATGAAAGAGGATGCATTTTTTCTGCTAATTGTTTAAAAACCTCAATCATTTGTTCATCTTTTATTCCAGCTTTTTCTTTTGCAAGCAGAAAATAGGAATTAAGATCCTCAACACTTACTTCTAAAACTTGATTTGGGGGGCTGGGATTTCTTGGATTAAAAGGGTGCATGGTTGTCGGATCAACAGGACTTAATTCTCCCAGCTTTCCCATAACAATATTATCAGCACCTAAACATAAAAGCGTACCTGCGCTATGGGCTTTAAAGGGCACTATAACCTCAAATTTTTTACAATGGCTTCTAACTAATTTTATTAATCTTATTGGAGTCATCATATCGCCACCACTCGTAAAGAGAAATAAACTTATTTTTTCTTGTTTATAACCTATTTTTTCCAAGTGGCGATTAAATATTGGGGTTATATCAGCTCCAATTTTTGTAGCAAAAGGTTGTCTATCACCGGTGATATAAGTTATAACTCTAGAACTCCTCAACGCTTCTAATTGTTTTATAAGCTCTTTTTTAGTCATTATTAGGTTTAGAAACTTTTAATAATAAAATACAAATTTAATAAATTAACACTCTTACAGAATTATACCACTACAAGTAAAATCATATCCAAATGTCAAGGCGACATAGTTTAACACAATAATGTAAATATAACAAAAAAATTAAATAATGTCTTTAAAAGGGTTAAATTACATTAGCCCTTTTTGTTGGAAGGATAGATAATCATTTCTGGTAATTATCAGGTGGTCCAAAACATTTATTCCTAAAATACTTCCAGCTTTGCAGAGCCTTTTAGTAATCTCGATATCATCAATGCTTGGCTCAGTGCTTCCTGAAGGGTGATTGTGCATAAATAAAACACTGGCGGCGTTGGCTAAAATAGCGGCTTTGAAAACTTCCCGGGGGTGAACGATAGACTTCGCTCGCCCAGTGAAGAGTTTCACTGTCTCCTAAAAGATTACTAAAATTATAAGTTATATAAACATCTAGCTTATTTGTTTTCCCATAACCGTATATTGAATCTATTCCAATTTCTTCAATCATTTTATTTATTATTTTTTTCCAATCCAAATTATCTAATTTCTCTATCCCTTTTACTAAATTCTTGAAGAGAATTTTAACATTATTAATCTTTTCCATTTTAATTTTCTCTACCATCTCTTTATTCTTCAGTTCATACATAATATTATCTAGCTTTTTTATTTCTGAATCTTTATCGTTTAATTTTTTTGCAATATTTTTAGTAGTAATAGATTCAGGAATATCCTTATTTGAATATAAGTCCAGTAACATGTCAATTTCTTCATTAATTTTAGCTTTTTTATCTTCAAGTTCTGCTATCTCAAAATCTTCATTAAAACACTTTTTACTGTCATCTATTAAATACTTATTCATATTTTCAGGGTTTAAAAGAAAATGCTTAATATCATTTTTTACAACACCCTCAATTAAATCTTTTTTAAGTGAGGCACTGTTACATAAATAACCTACTAATTCCTTAGCAATATTGGTTCTACCTATATCTCTATAATAATAATAAGTAATATCTCCTTTTTTGGTATGATACCTTCCTCCACAGTATGGACGTCCACATTTTAAACATTTCATTTTTCCAGTCAAGATATAGACAACTGTAGAATTGTTAATTGAACTCCTATTGAAATAGGATTGTTTTTTTGCTTTTTCAAAAAGTTCTTTTGAGATTATTGGTTCTTTATTTATATGCACTGGTTCTATAAAGTTAAATCTACTATTTTTTGCATAGATATATTCATCTTTATAATAAAGTTCTTTTGAAAGAATATGTTTGACACTGCTTCTTGTCCATTTATTTTCATAAACTATATTGTATTTGACAGACTTTTTAATTCTCCCTAATTTTTCAAATCTAGTTGGGATACCTAAAGAATTTAACCTATCAGCTATCTTATATGAAGACATACCCTCATTGGCTACCCAGTTGAATATATTTCTAACTACTTTTGCTTCTTCATGGTTAATAATTATTCTGCCTTCCTCATCCAACGTATAACCATAAAGTATATTATTTCCCCCTAAGGGAAGTTTTCCTTGTTTAGCCTTTTGATATTTTCCTCTAGCAGACCTTTTTGCAATAATTCTTAATTCCCTTTTACTAAATACACCCTGTATATCAGACATGAAGTCATCGTCTTCATTATCAAGATCCAGCACTGAGTTTTGGAACATTAATTTTATTTTATTATCTTTAAATATTTCTTTTATAATTTGTAGGTCTCTAACACTCCTGGATAACCTATCTTGATCAACTACCAAAACTCTCCGGTAGATACCTTTTTTACAATTATTTAGTAGTTCTCTCACTCTTGGCCTAGCTTCAATAGTCTCACCGGAAATACCAAGATCCTGATACAGGTCATAATCCCAATTGTTTTTTATACATATATTTTTTAGTATATCAATCTGTTCGGGGATACTGTATTTATCATCTTTTGCTTGTGAAGAAGTAGATACTCTAACATAGCATGCTACTTTCTTATTCTCAGACATTCCACCTCATTTTAAAACTGTTTTTATCAGTATTAAATAAAATCAAACTTTCGCTAATATTTCGTTATCTAATTTAGATAAGATTATCTCATATATATCAATCAGTACATTATCTATATTGTCATTATCTTTATAACTTCTAAATATATTATCAATTTTTTGCTCCATTAGACAACATCCTTTCTATTTAATATACAGCAATTTTAAAATTATTCTATTTTTTATTCCACTTTTTTATTTTATATAAAAGATATTAAATAATAACATAATGTTGCTTTTTCAACAATATAGCTTTAGAAGTGTTTCTTCTTTTATGAGCTCAAGAATTAATAAATCTTCAATTAATTTGTTAATGAGATGCAATCTAAACTAGGAATAACCGCTTAAAATCTACAATTTTTACTGGAGTACTTATATATAAATTAAGCAGTAATTTACAATTATGTTGACAAAATTGTTAACTTTACTTTTTTGCGACATCTTATCAAGTTGTTATAGTAATAAACAATACGCTAATCATATAAATAACCAGTAATATAAAAATTGCTAGGTAATTATGCAAAACTAAAAAAATTTAGGTATGAAATATTCTAATGAACCTTTTTCAAAAGCCTTAAAAGAAATAATGGAGAAAAAGGATATAATACACAGAAAACTGGCAGCTAAAACCAATTTTTGTTTTAGTTATTTTTGTATTCTTAAGAAACGAAAAAAACACCCACCGATAGAAACTATTAAAAAAATTTCTTCCGGATTAGGAATTCCTCCGGAATATTTTCTGGAATATAGAATTGATATACTTGTAAAACTATTAATGAACAACCCATCTTTAACTGATGATGTTATTGACTTTACCAGGGGGCTAATCGAAGATAATAATTCAAAAACTAAAGATAAGGAAAAAGGAGTTTTGGAAATATTGCCCTGGAGCTGCTGAAGCTACTTAAACTTATTCCAATAATAGTGAAACTACAGGAAGCGCCGGATTTTGTCTCCAGAACGGGTAACGGATCCTGGAAGAGAGAATACTTTATTTTGATAAACCTAAGGACAAAAACCTATTATAAAAGCACCGGATTCTGGAAGATACTATTTGACTAAATCATAGGAGTAGAGCCATTTTGGGTACCATGTGATCTTTTTATCAAGGGTGCAAACTGTAGTTTGTTTTGTTATCGGTATAGGAGTTAAGCCTCTCCGGGAGGACTCTGGGAGCAGCTTGTTGTATTGGGACAAAGTGTATGGCAGTCAAATAAGTAAATTTTTGGACAGACTTTTTGATAAAATCAGCGGCCGTTTTCTTGCTCTCTATTTTCTTTTTTGCAAAGAGCATCGGGTAAGAAAACACTCTAACCGTCAAAGTAAATCTAAATAATATTTGCTATAGCTTGGCTATTCATAAAACCCGAGCTGTATTTTTGTGGCTATTAAATATCTGGTAAGGGTTTTATTGTAGACTTGCCGAAGGCAAGAAGCGGCTGGCGGAGTGGAGGGTGCAGGGGGGAAATGCCGCCATAGCCGCAAGGGTGTCTGATTGCGCTGTTTCCTAAAAAGCGAATAAGCTTTTTAACTAGGTGAAAACATAATAAAAAAGGAAGCAGCAAAGCAGAGAAACAGGCAAAATTATAGAAAAAGAAAAAGCAAGTTAATCAATAAAAGATAATTTTACGGCAAACGGACCGAAAAAGCTGGCGCTCTTTCCCCCCTGCTCTCTAATCCTGAAAGGATCAAAAACTATGTTTTCCGAAAAACAAGGGTAGAGAAAACAATCAGTTGTCTGTGGGTGGTAAATCTATCTTATCAATATTTTCTATTATTCTTTTTACTCTTTCTAATGATATTTTTGTAAATAGAACGTTAACCTTACTTGAGTTACCAAATATATCTCTAACGATGATTCTACCAACTGCCTTGTTCTCTTTCATTAACGGATCCCAACCTCCACCACCATAAAATTCTGCTATATAATAGGACATGCCTGATATAGAACCTCCTGATTTAATCATTGTTGAACCCTCATGGAAGAGGCCTTTCTGACCTAATACGGATATTATCTTCACATTTCCAGAAGCACCTATGTCTCCTTGAGGCTCTGGAATACTTATCGGAGGGAGTTTTATCCATTTTTTTAATTTTGTTCTTAAATATAAATTCCATGATTCCAAGGATACGTCTCTTAAACCTTTATTAGAAACATCTAAATAAGTTAAAAATCCATACTTTCTTGTTTTTGTTCCTTTATATATTCTTGGAGGTAGTTTAAAATACCATTGATAAAATTCTGGCCATACCGCTTTTGCAGAAATTCTCGCTTTATCTCTAAAATAAAACTTCAATAAAAAGAAACCATTAACGATTCCTAAAATTAGAGCAGCCAAATCTAAAAATGGTTTATATTCCATTAAACCCTTTATCTCTTAATTAATTATACTAAACCAAGTCTTTCTTCAGAGGCTTCTATATACTTCTTTTCCTTTTCAATACCTATCCAATTTCTTCCTAACTTCTTAGCTACTGTCGCAGTCGTGCCACTCCCTAGAAAGGGATCTAGAATTAAATCTCCTTTATTAGAAGAAGCAATTATAATCCTTTTTAGCATTTCCTCTGGTTTTTGTGTTGGGTGCAAAGCTTTCCTGTCCTCTCCCCTAATTCTTTCTTTTCCCTGAACTAAAGGCATCGTCCAAACATCTCTCATCTGCTTATTAAAACCGTTTTTCTGTCTCTCTGGATTAATTTTTTTTAGCTCTTGATAATTAAATATCCAATTTTTTCCTTTTACAGCCCAGACAACAAATTCGGAGGCGTGGGTAAAAACCCTTTTTGTCATATTCGGCATCGCATTTGTTTTATACCAAGTAATAACATTATTAATTTTAAAGCCTGAATGTTTTAAGTTTATTATCACCTCGGCTATATTGTGATATGTACAGGATATGTAAATTGAGCCACTTTTTTTCAAAACCCTATAACAACCCTTTATCCATTCATTTGTGAATCTAAAATAATCTTTATCTGACATCTTGTCCCATTCTTCATTTACCATATACCAGTCTCCGCCAGTTTTATTACCTTCCCATTTTAAATTACTTCCAGAAAGATTATATGGTGGGTCTGCGAATACTAGGTCTATGCTCCCGGAATCAATTTCTTTTTCTAAGACTTCTATGCAGTCACCCTGATAAATTTTATTGATTTCCATTTATTATGCTCCGGCTAAAACAGATTCTTCCCAGGCACTCAAGGTATCTGGTACTTTTTCAATCCATTCATCTGAATGATTAACAGTTTCTGTTAGATTGATAATTTGGTCATATAAAGATAAAAGCTCTGTATGTTCAAAAAGCTTCCCTTGTTCCTTAAGTTCCAAAAGGACTTCTAATAGTCTAATAAATTGAGGTATAGATAAAGGTATTATCTTTTGGTTGGCTCCTTTATATCCGTGTTTATTGGAAACCCAAAAAGTTTCTGCTGTATCTTGGTGTATTTTTGGTGAAATAAATAAACAATAGACATCTTTATCAGAATATTTATTTTCAAAATCCCTTACATGTCTCATCACAGGTTGACCCTCGTTGTACCATTGTGATCTGTCAGTAAGCATGGTTACTTCACACACAGAATTAAAATTTTCATAAAAACATTCTATATCCGGTTTATTAGCTGGAGCAGTAAATGTCGGCTCGTTATCATCTCCGACCGGATAATTTGGCTTTATTTCTAAAGCGTCATTTAGTGCATTTAAAGCTAGGGTTGCTAATCGCTCCAGTTCTATGCTTCTTTTTTTATTTGAACTATAAATATTTCTAAGGAGATCTATATATTCCCTAATTTTTTCTGTGCTTCGTGAGTCATAGTGAATCTTTGTATCCTGAAGCTTTCGTCTGTAAGTTCTGAGCTCTTCAGCATATGATTTAAGATTATCTCTACTCATTGCAGAGTAATCCTTATAATTAAATACTGGTATTTCAATGGATCTTGAACTTAGTTCTCTTGCGAAATTTTTTACATCTTGAGTCAAAGCTTCCACAATGCTGTGGAGCTTTGAATCGGTTTCCCATGGAAGTACCGGCTGAGTAATATCAGCTAAATACTTTGTATATTCCAAACGATTCCTGAAGGTCTTAGGAGAAGCGTCGTCATAAACTAACATGCTCTCTATTTCAATTTTTCTCCTAGGCTCAAGGTCAATAAAAAATCCATTGCCTCTTATATGTATATATCTTGTTAATCGAAAATATCTGATAATATTGTCTGCGTATTCTTTTGTGTTGTTAAGAATTCTCTCAACAATGCTAACATTGTTTGTGTCCAAGAAGTCTGATATATACCTTTTATGATAAGATTTTACAAATGCTATTTTATCACGAGCAGCTTCCTTTTCTGCTCTAAAATCCATAATCTTTTGAGCTACTTCATTAATAGAGTGAAAGTTAATAAGTGTTGGGACAAAAATAGCAAACTCATTTTTACTAATTCCAACAGGGTTTCTACCAGCTTCTTCCGAAAGCCTGTTAACTTCTCTTATTAAATGTAAGGTCGCAATGAATGGTTTAATGGCATATCCATCTTCTTTTTTAAAATCTCTGGGGGAATCTAGATTTGGTAATTGCCATTTTATATAACTTCTGAAAAAAGTATTTCCTAAATCGTAATCTTCCTGTAAAAAATCTTTACCGAAACTAGATATTCTTATTCGATTGTTCTCATCTATATAAGCAAGTCCCATCTTTTCAAGCGGATTAAATGATTGGCGTCCTCTCATATCGCCTCCACCAACATAATTTTTAGCGTCCAATATTGATTCCGCTTGTTCGTAGGTTATTGGCTCAGGCGTTTCCATTAACCTTAGTTGTTTAGGTGTAAGATTGTTTAAGAACTGAGATACTCCATAACCATATACCTTATATTGCAATAAAAGTACCTGATACTTTTTTTGATTCTGTCGAGTCCATTCCTCTCCATCCATATGCGAGAGAACTTGAAGAAAATCTCTTATCCTTTCAGGATTTCGAACTGTTGTTGAGATAGACCATGGTTTCTTCATAATTGCTTTTTAACCTTACAATAAAAAATTCTTTCTTTGTGATTATTAGTAATGCTTCTACCTGCTGTAAATGCTTGATATTCTCTTTCAAATATTTGTGATTCTCCTTTAGTTTTTAAAATTGTTAGTATATCCTTGTCTTTTATTCTTGCATTAGAGCGTCCGTGTTTTGATTCCCCGGTATTGTTATAAGAAACCAAAATATGTGCACACCTCGTGTTCTCTATTAAATCTTTAAAAGCATCTAAGGCTCCTTTTAGGCAATAATTGCTTTTTAGATGTGTTCTTTTCATTTTCTTAGCTTTACCATATACCTTTGGTTTTCCCCAAACAGCCAGGTTCTCTAATAGGTGGTAGGTGTCGCTATACTGACGGGAATTATAAGGCGGGTCTATATATAAAACGTCACATGATATTTTTCTGACTAGCCTGTTTGCATCCTCATTCAAAACCATGTTCCTAGCGTTATTTTCTATATCAATGTCCGGAACTAATAGCTTTAACCTTGAATAAGAATCCATTTTTATTCTATAGGCATCATAATGACCTACTGTGTTTGCGACTTTATCTGCTGCATAAATAAGTGATGTTATTAAAGCTGCTTTTTCTTCTGCGTTCTCGGATATTTCTTCGATTGTTTCTCTGATAAAGCCTATTTTTCTAGCGTTTTCAATAGTGAAGTACCGGTTGCCAAAATTAATAGAGAAGTAGTTGTCTTTATTTGTTTCTAAATTGTTTAAATATTCAATTTTATTATCGAGCTCTGACTGAATCAGGAATTTCGTTCCCAAAAAAGTTCTCAAGGAGACATAATTACTATAAAGCAAATCATTGCTGATTACTTTAATTTTTTCATCATTAAAACAATTACCAACAACTCCGGTCCCAGCAAATATATCACAAAAAGAATCTATTATTCCACAATTCTCTTTAACAATGTCTTTGATTAAATCTAGTAATTTATGTTTGTTTCCAAGAAATCTTCTGTTTTGGATCTGAAACTTTTTTTTGGTTGTTGAAGTTTTTTGCCAGTTACAGACTTCATTTATAGCTGGATAAAGCATTTTTATCCCTTTATGTATTCCAAAAAATTATCAATTTTTACTTTTATATTATTCAAAGATCTTACAATCTCTTTTTTATTTTCAACGGTAACCATTTTTTCGTCTTTAAATTTTTTAGAGGGGGTTAGATCCTCGATAGGGAGGCCGAGCTTTTCCCTGATTATTTTCTTCTGCTTTTCGATATTATTATCTTTAGCCATTAGTTTATTAAAACATAAAAACTTTAACTAAAACTACCCTGTCTTTCTTGACTGGTTAAGGGATAATTGATCAAACCCTTGTGGTTCTTCTGATAGAAAATTATCAATTTCTTTCCTCATAATTCGCCAGGATCTGCCAACTTTTTTGGCAAAGATTTTTCCCGGGACTCTTTCCTTGCTTACGAGTTCATAAACGGTCCAGGTGCTAACTTGAAGAAGATCGGCGGTTTGTTTAATTGTGAGGATTTCGTCTTTGTTTTCTTCAGGCATTTGAGAAAACTCCTGTCTAAATTGGTTTTAATTAAGTATAGTTGGAAGTATTAGGAAGTGTCAAGAAGAAAAATTAAAGGACTTTTTAGATAAATATTTAACAACACATTTTTTCTGTATAGAAGAAATTAATCTATCAACTACTTTTATGCTTAAGAAATTATCAGGTTGTGAAAACAATGTATTACATAATAACCTTTTATAAATAATAAAAACATTTATGACTAGTCGTCTTTTTTTGTAGATTTTTTGGAACCAGAAGGAAGGGATTTTAGTTCTAGTGATTCGATTTTTTGCATTGAGGAAGCTCCGATTATTCCTTGTACGTCGCCAACCATATAGGAGGTATTATTAATAACCTTTTCTATTTGTTTGTCTCTTTTTGCCCAGATTTTACTTATCGCCCTTTTTTCTTGTTCAAGACTTTCTTTCATATCCTTGAATGTTTCTATAATTCCCTCGACTCTTTGACTAAATTCAGGACCAGATAAATAATTATATAAGAGCTCCATTTTCTCATTTTTGCCTACTGATGAGAGTTTGAGTTTCGAAAGTTGAAGAATGCTGGTTCTCAAAGCGGTTGCTAGAGCAGTGATAAGATCAAAACAAGTAACCCAGACCCCATTCAGGAGAGAAAAATTTTTGCAGCCTTTTGGTAGAGTCATGGATACTAGAACAGCAATGTCTGCCTTAACCTCTCTTTGATCGTCCTTTAATTTCTCAATATATTTATCACTCCAAGATTTAGTGCGTTTTGACTCCCAAAGAATGGCACCACAAATATGTCCTGTAGGGGTCATAACTTGCTGTAAAACGTCTGCTCCCTTTATTCCCTTCGGCACAGGTTTGATATTATCATTTGGAAAATTCGAATTTAGGATATCTTCAATTTCGAGTTCAAGCACCTCTCCCTGAGTTTGCTGGGATCCTTGTTCGGCCTTTCTTTTAAGCTCGATTATCTGATCGGTCATTTCCTGTATTTTTTTATCTTTTTCTTTAACATTGAGCCTGTGTATTTCTTCGACACCTTTTAGAGCAGATTCTTTGATTTTTCCTCTCTCCTGATCAATTTTCCTGGCAACTTCAAGGTCGATATTTTTTTTACTTTCCTCAAGCTCTCTTGCTTTTTTTCTAAGAACGAGTTCTGTTTTAGTTGCTTGTTCTAATTTTTTATCTTTTTCATCAATTTGCTCTTTGAGCTCCTCTAAATCAACTAAAACTTCTTTTTTGGCTTCCTCCTTTGCTAGAGCCTTAATTTCATCGGTAGCTAGTTTAACTTTAGTATTAACTTCTTCATCTAGAGATTTTTTAGCTTTATTGATCTCATCTTCCTTAGCAGAAAGTTTGTCCTCTTTTTCTGCAATATCAATTTCTCTCTGCTTATTCTTTTCTTCAAATTCTTTACTAATCTCTTCCCTCAATTGATTAGACATGGTTTCAGTAAGAAGAAATTCTTTTTCGCAATAAGGACATTTTATTTTTTGGTTATCCATTTACTTAAAAATATATTTAATTTTAGTATTACAGGTACAAAATATTGAGTTTATTATATCATAAAAAACCTTTAAAAGATTTCATTCCTTCCTCAACGTCGATATTGGCAAGGGTGATGTAAATAGTCGTGGTGCTGATATCTGAGTGGCCCAAAATGCGCCGCAAGGTTTCAATATCTTTTGTCTGCCTGTAGTATTGAGTAGCGTAAGTATGCCTCAAAACATGAGGAGAAATTTTTTTAGTAATACCCGCTTTTTGAGCGTATCTTTTAACCATCTGCTGGATGTATCTATCTGATAGTTTTTTCCCTTTAAGAGTTGAGAAAAAGTATTTGCTCTTGGGTCTTATATTTCTCCAGGATTCTAAAAGATCATTAAGGTAATCCGGCACAGCAAGATCTCTGTCCTTTTCCCCTTTCCCAGATTCTACCCTGAGCTTTCCTTTGGTTAGGTTTAAGTTTCCGGGCTTAAGATTTACAATCTCAGAAAGCCTCAGGCCGCAGTAAAGCATAAGCGACATAATAGCCTTGTTTCTTAGCCCGGTGGGATATCTTTTATTCGGCTGCTTAAGCAAATTTTGGACTTCTTCCGGCTCTAAAATTACTGGAAGTTTGTTTTTTCTCATTTTTCCCCTTTTATGGTTAATAATACGTATAACCTACATTATACATAGTATATAGCAGGGTCTTCAAGGGGTGGGATAAATTGCGTACTATACCACAAAAATTGATTGAATTTTTGATTGGCAGAATTTTTAATATTATTAAGTATTTTAAAAAATTTTCCCCTGATTTGCAGGCTCTTCATATTCTAGCAGTTTTTCTTCCATTAACAGTTCAATACCTTTGCCAAAACTAAAAGCCATAATATAGCCTTAATCTTTTTTTATAACGTGGAAAAACTGACAAAATTCACAAAATATTTTTCTAAAAACAAGGGTAGAAGATAACCCATTAATAATTCTAGCCAATCTTAAATTCTTTTCATTTGAGCGATTATCTGGTTGGCTAAGTCGCGTTTATCAATCAAATAACTATCCCATTTATTTGATTCTTTTTTTTGTCTACCAGCAACAAAACCGAGCATATTCCCACTAGTTAGTTTATTCGCGTTTTTTATAAAATCTGGCGCTGAAACAAACCATAAGTAATCCCAAAGATCTCCTTCTTCTGTATCAAAATAGCAAAAGACTACGGCCATAGAATAATTATCAACCATACCGCTTGTTTTGGTAGTTGCAGTAAAAACTTCATCCGGGTTGTCTCCAAAACGGCTTTTAATCTGAATATACATTGTTTTTAAACTGCCTTTTTCTTTTACAATTAAATCAATTCCCTCATCATCAGAAATTGGTTTGTAGCAAGACAAGGTAGTATCTCCATAAAGAGTAATGAGTTCAGCGATCCTTGCTTCAGCAATATCGCCTTTTTGTTTTGAAGAAACGTCTTTTGAAATTTTGTAAGTTTTTTCTTCTTTTGCGACCTCAATTATTTTAGGAGCTATAAAATTAACATTTAAGCCAAATGTTGATGGACCAGCTTTAATAAAACGGGATTTATCTTTCTTTGAATTAATATCAACTACAAGTTGGGCGTTCATTGTGGCCTCCGGTGTTTTCCCAGCAGTTATGAGCCATCCTTTCTCTAGAGCAATTTTAGTTATCTCTTTACTATGAAGCGGCTTGTCTGTTTCTTTTAAAATTTGATATGCGATGTCTTTAAATGAGTTCATATTATTTATTATAACAATTTGTGCATAGCTTAACCTGATTTTTATTTAAACTCGCCAAAAATCTTTCTTCACAAAAATATTCTTCTCCTTTATTGATTTCTTTCTTACATTTTGTGCAAACATGGACCTTATTCGCTTTTTTCTTTTTAAATTCCATATTATTAACTTAACAATTGATTAGCGAAGGCTTCCTCAAAAACAGCTTCCTCTCTTTTGTTGAATAAGGGTAGTCCGATCAATTTATAATCCTTGCTTTCCGCTTTTAATAAATCGCCATTCCCATATTTATCAGTAATTTTCTGTAAAAATTCTTCTTTCCAACCTTCTTTGCTTTCTTTAAATCCGCCCTCTTTATCCGTAAATTGACCACCTTTTGGCTCAATAAAAATTTGGTAATATAAATTTCCCTTTTTACCTTTCAAAAATAGTAAAAAGTCCGGTTCAAATCCACGCCCTTCTTCAAAGTCATAAATTTTATATACTTCTTCATTTCGGAGTAAATAAATCTCATTGTATTTTTCTTCCAAATTCCCAATTTTATTCTTCATAAACTCTAGCAACTCTCTTTCTTCACTTGTCCCGTTAAAGCCGTTAAGCACATACCATTTGTGTTGTTTCAATTCAGCTTCTAAGTTTCTGCTTTCCGGATCAATAAGCACACTTTTTTCCTTTTCCTCACCAAATAAATCTCCAAAGGAAAATGGCTCAAATTTTTCTGTTCCTTTATATGGATTGGCTATTTCTTTAAGTTTTCTTGTAAATTCATCAAAAAATTCCAACAATATATCCAGCTTTTCTTCATTACTAATATCGTCCAAGTCGTTTTTGTCTTTTGAGGTGATTATATTAATATTGGAATTGCCAATAAAATTATCTGCAAGGATTTCATCAATACTATTTACGCTTAATTCGCTTTGTAAATTATCAAACCGTAAAATTGATAAATCCTTCGTTGCCTTTTTATTTATTGCTTTTGCAATGATATGTTTTTCGAAATCTTTGAGTTTAATACTTATTGTTATGCTGTCTTTTTGTAAACTTTCCGCAAGAATCTCGTCTTTCTCTTTATCTAAAACAACTTGCTGTTCTTTCATCGCAAATTCTTTTGTTTTGTATTTAAAATCTTTTCCCAATTCGGCTAAAGTTCTCTTTCTTTTTTCCGGATTATCTATCCTTTCATTTTTCCAAACTCTTATCTCTTTAAAGAAATCGCTTTGCTTAAATTCGTATTTCAGCGCAAATTTCTTTATCTCGCGATTGTCTTGAATAAATCCTTTATTTTTAAGTTCTCGCTTTAATTCATCAAGATAACGATAGTCGTCATCGCTGTGATAATAAAATTCCTCCAACACTCTAAGCGGATTTTCTAAGTCATTGTCAAATTTTCTCTTATTTTTTTCGTGTTCGTTGTAAGCGAAAGGAAAGTAACGCACACCTCTTCCGATAAGCTGGATTTCCTGCACAGTTGCTTCACCGGCTTTTCTTTTTCCCGTGCTGTTTTTGTAGCCTTCATCTCTTCCCTCATAAAGACGAACGATATCAAAAAGATTCAATACATCCCAGCCTTCCGTGAGCCGTTTAACTGTAAAAATAGCTCGAATATGATTGTTTTTATCCTCCAAACTATTAAGTAATTGTTCTTGTTCTTCTGTTGTTTTCTCTTTGGTAGTTGCCTTATTGTCTTTTGAGTTTGTGATAATACAGTTCCTTTCGGCAAACTCATCTTTGATATATCCTACAATTTCACGAATATTGATTTTTTCTTCCTTGATAAATTGGAGCATTTGTCGCACACGGCTTTTGCCTTGTTCGTATATCTTAAATAAGCTGGAGTGATCCTGTTTTATACTGTTCTCAATATTTTTTAAAAAATCAAAGTCAGCGGGTTTCAAATCGCTAACAATCGACAAAAATTCTTCATAATCTTTTTTTGATTCTTCAATAAACTTGCTTCTAAAAAGTAAAACCGGTTTAAAATTGGCAATATTATTTTTTAACGCAATTTGATGACGATACCAGTTAAAAAGCAAAGCAAGTAAAATTTTCTCTTTCTTTTTTAGCGAAGTGGAAACAAGATTTATTTCTTTGGTGTAGCCAGCATTTAGAAAATCAACAAGCTCAAATTTATAAATAGTCTTTGTGCGATATTTCTCTATAACATCCGCATTTTTTGGTATTGTGGCGGTAAATTCCAGCAAAACATTTATATTTTCACCATCTAGCTTGTTTTTGCCTTTTCTTAAAATTTTATTCAATACTGTATTTTCCCAACTTTTCTCAATATCTTTTTCGCTGGCATTTTCTTTTAATTCAGTCGGCAAATCCATTTCCATTTGTCCGTTTCTCATAGTTGAAGCGTTGAGATGGTGCGCTTCATCGCCAATCATCACCAAATCTCTTTTTTGTAAATCTTCTAGTGTGACTGAATTTTCCTTAGCAAGATAAACAGCATTGTGGAGTTTATGAATTGAGGTAAATTTGATTTGAACATCATCAGTATCGTCAAATGTTTCCACCTTGCGGATATTTATTGTTTTGTCATCAATAACGATATTTTGCCGGAAAAGATACTTGGTATGATTTTTATTAATGAAATTGTTTTCGGTTTTATCAACGATATTGTTTTGATTTACAAAGAAAATAAAATGCTTGTAGTCCTTTTTGTAGTAATACAAGATTAAAACCGCCATGAGCAAGGTTTTGCCGGTGCCGGTTGCCATGTTGAACATAAGGTGTGTTGGCTCGTTTACCGGCTTTTCAAATTCATATTCCGGATCGTCAAAAGCAAAAAAGTATTGTAAGGCTTCCTTTTGCCAGTACCAAAAATCGTGTTTGAGATTACTTATGATATATTCCGGTATTTCAATCTTGGAGATAGTTTTGCGCCCTATTTCCGATTCAATGAGTTTTTGTAAATTCTGCTCGTCCATAATTTATTTTTTAGCGTTATAAAATTCTTCGCTCAAAGCGATGTCTTCTTTGGAGAGGTTGTATTTTTTGTCTGCCCGTTCGCTAAAGTTCACATACATTTGATTCATATCCAGCATTTCAACAAACAGTTTCTTTTGCTTGTCTAAACCAAGCTTTTTAAACTCTTCTTCTTTAATAGTTTTCTCTTTAAATTCTTTGGTTTTTACATTGTAGTTTAGAAAATATCGCTCATAGAGTTCGTCAAAAAGTTTTTCCAATTCATCCAAACTTTTCGCTTTCAATATTTTTTCTTTTGCTTCTGCGTTCCATTTGGCAAGTTCAATATAAACAAAATCTCCGCCACCTTTCCAGCCAACAGACTTTGAAATACCGGATTGATCGCCATTTATAACATTTTTCAAACGAGCAATGCTATCATTTTCACCATAGTCAAGTTGTTCAATGCCAATGTATTGTCGTCCCATTTTATGCGCGACTGCAGCCGTTGTTCCGGAGCCAAGATGATAATCTAAAATAATATCATTTTTATCAGTAGACATATCTATTATTCTCAGAAGCAATGCTTCCGGTTTTTTACCATTTTCTAATTGTACCTTACCTTCTTTTGATAAATTATTAAGATTAAATCCGTCCCAATACGTGCCTTGTAATTCTTTTTTATAAATTGATCCGTCTTTTTTTTCTGCGACATCTTTTAGCCAAGAAAATAACCTAAGCTTATCACCCTTGTAAAATTGTTCATGGATTTTACCTTTATATCTGCCACTTCGCGGTATATACTCAATAGACACTAGATTATCCTCTTTAAGTTGTTTTCCAATGGCATCCAAAACTCTCAACCTTATAGAGCTTTGTGGCATTGCTGTTGTATATATTTTATCTATGTATTTGTAATAAACATCTCTTTCTGAAAGCTTTTCTTCTTTTGAAAGTTGGCTTATTGATTTGTAGATAGGGTTTATTCTTTTGTATATCTTAATTTCATTTTCATTACCGTCCTTTGTTGAAGTAATATACTTTTTAGATCCCTCGTTGTATAAAATCGATGTGTATTTCCAGCTTATTTTATTTTCTCTATAATCTTGAACAAGTTGATATAATTCTTTGTAATCATAGATATTATTAAATGAGCTAAAGCTTTCTATATTGTTTGAATATATATAAATAAATTCGATGTTTTTCTTAAGCTTTTTATCCTCACCACCACCACTTGCACCAGCAATATTTTTCATTCTAACGCTTAGAACATTGATAAAATTTTCTGGACCAAAGGCTTCGTCTAGTAGTAATTTTAAATGTGCTGCTCCATCATCTGAAATCTGCACAAATAATGACCCTTCTTTTACAAGTAATTTTTTTGCCATCTCTAAGCGATTTTTCATAAATACCAACCACGAGGAGAGCTTAAAGTTTGAGTTATATGCAAAAGAGTCTCCATCTTTTTTATCCGAAAAATAATACGGCGGATCGATATAAATCAGCTTTACTTTTCCGGTAAATTGCTCTTTGAGACTGTGCAAAGCAAGCAGATTATTGCCTTTGATAATCAAATTTTCCCGAATGGTGCCGTCTTTATCTCTTTTAAGCTCTTTTACTTTTTCCTCGCCTTTGGCAGTATATCTTTTCCAATTAACCAATGCTTTGGGGTCAAAAAGCCGGTCTCTCTCGTCTTTTGCTAAAACTTCATTGAAAAATATCTCGTTTCTTTTTTGATCTTCTTTCGTCATTCCACCTTCAAGCACACCATCCTTAAACGGCCAATCTAAAACAACCTCATCTCGTTCGGAGAGAAGTTTATTGCCAAAACGCAAGCCGATTTTGTTTTGGTATTGCGTATATGAATTATCCAGCTTGTTTTCATCAATAAAAAATTTCAGTTCGTTTTGCTTTAAAACAAAAATATCTTTGACTTTGATAAAAAACTTTTCTTTTGTTTCTTTGCCGCTAAGAAGCAGTTCAATAATTTTTTCATCTAGCTTATCAATCAAATCTTTTAAAAGTGTTTCATTAAGCTCTTTATTTTCTTCATCCCAAAGACGAGTGTCTTTTTTTAATAAATCATATAAGTTTTTCTTAAAGTTCTTATCCATATTTTCGATTTTTATTTTAATAATCTTTTAATCAGGTACAGCTTTTAGAATGTTTCCGGTTTTGCTTCGAACTTCAAAAAGGATGCTTTTTAAATATCTTTTTCCCACTTCAGTAACCTCTGAAAGTTTGATTTTTCCTAGAGTTTTTATTAACCGTTCAGATTCTAAAACTGCTCTTTCTATGTCCTCTTTTTTAGTTTTTACTTTCTTAGGAGTTAAGTTTTTTAATTCATTATAAGATTCTTCAATGGTGAACCCAGGTTCACCTTTAATCTTTCTAACGAGCTCAAGAGTTTGATCGCCGATTAATTTCTTCTCTTTTAGAAAACTAAACACTTCCCTTAAAGCTCCTGTTAGTTATATCAAGGCCTGACCCTATCTTTAGGTAAGATTATTGTTAACAACATTTCTGGATTCTTTACACCTTTATTTTAACACCTTATTATACGCAAAAACATTGATTATTTTAATCAATGATTCTATGTCTTTATCTTCAACATTGATTTCAAATTCTTGGTTTTTATCAACCTTTACTTTTACCGATTTCATTGCTCTTTTTCCTTTGTAAAAACTTATATTACCAGTGTGTACTGATATTTTTAATATACTCTTTATAATACAAAAATAATATAAAATAGAAAAGATTATTATATTGAGAATTAAATTTACACTAACAAACAGTTGACGTAGTAAAACTAAAAAGAAGCCCCAAGTTGCCTTTAACCATAGTTTTTTAAGCTCTAGGTTACTTAGTATCTTGGGACTCTTGTCTTAAGAACTTTTATCAGGGGCTCTCAGAAGAAAGCAGCTTACTTTTTACTTTCTTTCGTCCGTAAATTTCCGCTGTATTGTGAGGTTGCCCAGGTTTATTATATGTAACTAAAATCCTCTGTGAAGCTGCCAGTAAAAATCTCTTACAATATAAACTGTTACGTTATCTTCAAGCTCTATTCCATTATCGTAATGAGCTGTAAACTTAAATGTACATTCCATATCGTAGAAGTTAATAAAAGACTCATCCCAGATATATCCTTCCCATCTGTTACCTGAAGAATGAGTAAGATCAGTCTCAAATTCAGTGCCTAACAATTCTACATGCACTGAATCCGGTTCAAAATCCCCTGTAGCATAAGCATTTAGGATAAACTTTTCACCATTAAAGAATATCTCATACCCTCTCGGATTATTCTGAGTTCCGGTCTTTGACAGATTATAGCTTATCCTGTTTCTATCCCACTGCAAGGTATGTAAAACTCTGCCTGTAAGGTTTATATCCGCTTCAACCCAGTGTCCTTCTTCTACCCAGATATCTTCATATATCCAGTAAGAAGTATCTATCCAGTCAGTTGTTGTATAGTAATACCAGTACCCCTGGCTAACCTTATAAGAAGTATCCACCCATCTCCTTTTCTGCACAGTAGTCCAGTACCCCTGGTTAACCGTATAAGAAGTATCCACCCATTTCCTACCAGTCTCAGTTTTATAGTACCCCGGCACCCACTCTCGCGTAGTCACAGTTTTATAGTACCCCGGCACCCACTCTTGGTAATATGAGACTACTTGTTTATAAACCGAATAACATTCATAAACTGTTCTACTAAGACCAGTGAAATTAAGATATGGCACATAAATAGTCTTTTTATATTTATAAAGAGTTCCATTAATTGTTCCTTGATAATATCCAGAAGATAAAACATAAGTTGGAACTCCCGGAGGTGTATAACCTGAATAAAAAACAATACTACATGAGACCCATTTCCAAGTAGTACTAGTTTTCGTCACATAGTACCCCGGTACCCATACAGTTTCAGTCACAGTTTTATAGTACCCCGGCACCCAAACTCTTTCAGTATAATTCTCCCAGTACCCCTGGCTAACCGTATAAGAAGTATCCACCCAAACTCTTTCAGTATAATTCTCCCAGTACCCCTGGCTAACCGTGTAGGAAGTGTCTATCCATTTCTGTCTCGGAGTTACCTGCCAGTACCCCTGTTCTATATATTCAATAGGTACAGACTCCCAATGGGAAGTATCAATCCAAATTTTGTGAGTATCAGCGTAAAGGAAAGAAGGGTAAAAAAGAGCTACAAACATTGATAAAAAAATAAAAATTGATAAAAACCTAATGAAAAACTTCCTTTTCGTAATAGCTCTCCTATTCTAAATAAAATGTAAGTTCTTTATACTCCTCATTTGTATAGTAATCAGAAAATTTAGTATCTTGGACCATAACATAATCCCCAACTAAAAACTCAAGCTCCTCTGCACTATGTATAAACTCACTGGGTTCCAAAGGGTCATTTGACTTAATAGTGATATAGTCAGGCCAATAACGTTCCATAGAATAAGGGTTAGACTCTAAGTCATAATTATCAATATCAAAAACAATCAGGTGATCATCAACATCTTTAAAAGAAAACCAGTTACTAGACTTGCCTTCCTTATCCACCATAAAATAAATTCTACTCCCCTCAATTTTTTCTATTTCACCTTTATAAAAAAATAAATATATTATTTTAGGGTCCCTAGTCTCTACAAACATTTCTACTACCTCACCAGTTAATGAATCTTTTACAGAGATTTTCCTAAATTCAACTTCATATTCATTATCATCTTTATCCTTCCAAGTCTCATATTTTAATTCTCCTGGGCTTTCTTCATTAATATTATTTAGAATTAAATTATAAATTCTTCCAACAACACCAAATCTAATAATAAAGAAGCTACCAACAAAAACACATAAAATAACGACCACAATTATTATTATTCTTTTCTTCATAAAAACTCTAACTTTCTTATAAGTACTGAATTAAAAGTAAGCATTAATATCTACTAATTTGTATAATGTATCAAAAAGTTGACTAAACAACAATAATTAAATTTAAATTTCTTAAAATAAGTCGTGGCAACAACATCCATGTCCCACCTACAAAGCCTAAACAAGAAGTAGATTTAACAACAATTAGTGATCTTATTCTACAAGTTTATTGTTAGCACAAAGTCAATTAAGATAAATGGTAGTATTGCAAATTTTTGAGAACTAATTTTAAAAGTTCAAGAAATAGTTTATTTGAAAGTGGTATAATTAAAAAAATCTCTACCCAAAATAAGATAGAAATATTTATTTAATGATTGATTTATTAATGAAGATTTTTTAACACTATGTAAAATTTATTTTAAGAAGCCTGATAATTTTATTAAGGACGAAATCAAAAAATGCTTCATAGCCGGCTAACAAGTTAAGTGTACCTGTAACTTACTTAATAGGAGTAATTAGTTTTGGAAAATAATAATTTATTAAATTTGGATGCAAAAGAAGTAATTTCTCCAGAATATTTAAAAGATTACGAAGATGGCATGGGATTTTTTTATAGTGAGCTAGTTACACTTAATACAAATATATTCATTATCAATAAAATTAGAGAATTTCCCTTTGATGTATTCTGTGCGCCTGATGATAAGATATTTTTCTCAATGGTTATAAATAATTTTTTTGAATATTCCATTATTATAATTTCAAGACTTATTAAAGATACTAGTGCCAATTCTTTTACTATAAGAAAGTTTAAAAACAGAATAATCAAAGACTATATTAAACCTGAATATAGAGAGGCTTTTAAAAATAGAATTAAAAACAGTAAATTTGAGCATATAATGAATGATATCTTAGATCGCATACAGGATTTAAGAAACAAACGAATAGCTCATACAATTGAAGATTATGTTAAAGATACAAAAAATATTGGCCGTATTAATTTTAAAGAATTAGAAAAGTTAAGAGACTTCATAAACTTATTTTTTGAAAATCTGTCGTTTAATATAGAACATATGATGGTTCCAGTTCCTTATAGTGATAAAGTGCAGCATCCAAAAGATTCAGATCCCAGATCTGATATTGAAAAAATTCTAGACTCTATAGCAAAAGAAAGTGCCTTTTTAAATGCTCCCGAAATAAATAGTAAATGGCCCACAGTTTGGAAAGAAATAAAAAAAAGAATGACAGAAAGAGAACTGAATATTTTCAATAAATATAGAGAAAAACTCAGATTTCCAAAAATAGAGATGAGTAATGAAGACCAATTTAAAATAAAGAATGAAAATTAAAAAATTAATAAATTAAAAATGGCTGATAATTCAAACTTTTTAGAAAAAAATGTATTAGCCTATATTACAAGCAAAGAAATTTTTGGAAGTAATGTTTATAGTGGCTTAGATGAGTTAATTCTCGATCTAAATAATTTTGATTATTCCTCAGTTCTTCAGTCAGCTGCTAAAATAAATTACCTATTAAAAGACGAATACTTATTAAAAAAAAGTAAAAAACAGCTTGGCATAACAAAACAATTATTTGGAAATGATATAAATATATATAGCAGAATACAAAATTTTTGGGAAGGTGGAAGGGTAATTTTTAGTAGACAGCAGTTACTATCCCTAATTAAAACAAATTTGATATATAACAATAACAATAGTGGGAAAAAATCCATTGAAGAAGATTTTAATGGATTTGGGAAAATCCTTTTTGGTATAAGCGATTTTTTGGAAGAAAATATTGAAAATGATAGAAAATCAATAATTGGAAATATTTTTAAGAATATATATCTAAATTATGATCATAGATTGTTGTTATTATTACAAAGATATTATTACCTATATTCTGAAATTTTTGATAAGGTTAAAAAAATATATCCAGATGAGTGTTTTTATTTTAATGATAAATTTAGAAATGCAGTTGGAATGGATTTACTGCCCTATTTATATTTAAGTTATAGTATCTTAAGTCACTACCTTAATCCTGAATTGAAAGGTTTTTACATCGATAATAACTACTTTAAAAAATTAAAGGATGAAATAAAGAACAATATAGACATATTTTTTTCTGCATTAGCGTTAAATAAAGAATCATTTAAATTAAAAATTGGCAAAGGAGATAAAGATTTCTTCTCTTCTTTTTCAGATTTTTGGTCAAATCCCCTATTTAAAATAGATAATGGAGTATACTTTCTTATAGATTTTAAATTTTTAACAGAAAAAGCAACAACTGGTATTTATTGGACAATTTTTGATTATTTAATAAATAAACGTAACGGCAATGATGACTCGATTGTAAAACAGGATGTTAATAAACTACGAGCTTTTTTTGGAAGATGCCTGGAGTATTATATCTATGAATTATTCAAAAAAGTCTATAGCCGTGGCTTACTGCAAAAAATATATTATTCAGAATATAATGGAGATAATACTGGAAATGTAGATTTAATATTAGATTATGGTAACACTCTGTTTTTCTTTGAAGTTACTTCCTCAAATATAAAATTTAATACTGCCCTAAGTTCCGATTATGAAAAAATCTTTAATGAGATTGATCTAATTTTTTTTGGTGATGGCAAAGACAGAAAAGGCAAAATATCACAATTAGATGAAACTATTAATAATTTTAAAGAAAATAAATTAATAATTAACTCAATTTCTCCTAAAAAAATCGAGCGTCTATTTCCAGTATTAATACTGCAAACAGGATTACCACAAGCTCCCGGACTTTATGAAGAATACAAAGATAGAATATTAAAAAAAGGATTTTTAAAAGATTATATTGATGATTTTACAATAATAGATATTGAAGAACTTGAGTGTTTGTTGGATTTAGTATACTCAGAAAATTTAAACTTAGCTGATTTATTTAAAAAATATAAAAAGAGTATTTACTGCAACCAATCACTTAAAAACTTTTTATACTATAATGGATACTTAGATAAATTAAAGATTAATAATAAAAAAATAACATCTGAAATGTATAAAAAATTTCACCTTTCCGCCATCAATTATTTGTTTACCGAAGATATTGCAAAAAATATTATACAACCCATTAATGGGAGAAGTTAACATTTCACGTAAAATGAACATGAGTTTGACACTTGCCTAGGAATTCTTATATTAATTTTTGGAGTTAGTCTGTAACTATATCAAATAATATATATTTTTAAGATCTTTTTTGCTTTTAAAAATTACTACTCATCTACCTTCCCATTCATGGGAAGAGCTCCTTATAATATCCGGCAGTGGATCCAGAAACTTTAACCTGAACCTTCCGGGTCCGGCATTAATGGTTACAACCACGGTAGGATCAGAAATAACTATACTATATAAAGTCCAATCATCTTTATGAAAATCACCATAAGTAAAAGCTTCTTCCCTGCCCGGATTTCCATTGGTATAAACTTTAAGGGTACCCGAATCATCATAAAAATAAACCTTATATTCTATATTTTTAGACCAGTATGAATTTGCTACAGGCGTCATGCCGCTGTCTACCGAAAGAAGACTTGTTAATTGATTTTTTATGGCATTAATGCCTTCCCCGGTATTAAAGATGGTATACCCCTCTGAATATTCCTCTCTATCAAAAAATGAAGCTCCGGTAGCAGAAAGCTCCTCGCATACATATTTTAACCTGTAACTGTTTCTCTGGGCCTGCCTGTAGTCCTGGGTAAATACAACGGTAAAAGAATAGAGTATAACTACAGCAACAGTTATTATAAAGATTTTCACTCCAATGCCTCGCTTAAAACGTAGCCTTCCATAATATAGTTAAACCTGTTGTCTTCATTTTTTATCCCCAAAAACTTCCCCATATTGACTATCCTTTTAATCGGTACGCCAATCCTGTAGTTTATGGTTTCCCTGCTGTCAAACTCAAACCTTTTATATTTCATGGAAGTAGTTACATCAATTATTATTTCATCTTCACTTACGTCTGGAAACTCTGAAAGGATATCACTTTTCATCTGGGAGATATTAGACTCCGTAAACCGGCCGTCAGTACGCGCTTTCTGGCATGCGCTGTAGACTACCTCATCAAACCTTTCTATCTTATGGGAATTTACTATATCCTGCACATTCTGCATGGGAAAAACCATAAGTAAAATTACAGCCGCAATAGTTACTATAAAGGTTTTCATAACTGCTGGTCCTTAAATAAATATAGATTTTATGGAATTGTCTGAAGCTGCTCTATCCCGTGGTTTAAAAGCCTCGATGCCTGGGAATAGAGCGAATTTTCCCCCGGTCCAAGTATTAGGCCCCAGATTAGAACACCCAAAATTACCGTAGCCATTATTACAATAAATGTCTTCATGCAAACCCCTTTCTTTCTTTTAAAAAGATAATAAACTATAAGACGAAAAAACATCTGTTAAAACCACCACTAAAAAATTTAATAGAACCACCACTGCAGATACTATTGCCAGTATATAAATGAGGTTTCCGTTTCTCTCATTTACCCCTTCCCTTGCCGTGATTCTTTCTGTTTTTATATTATTCTGGTAATGAATAAGTTGGCCCTTTAACTCCCCGGGACTAATATAGTCAAGCTTTAAGAACACTCCTGCAAGATCCCTTGCTTCCTTTGTGCCGATTGCAGTGGCAAAATAGCCAGCTGCCTCCTCCCTCATATTCATATTCCACATGGAAAGCATTTTTAGGTACACAGATTTTGTAACCTTAACAGTCTTTATTATCTCTTCCAGGATATAGTTTGAACCCAGAATTACTTCCCCTTTTATGGTAAATAGGTTAATAAGCATGGAGATAGTGCGGTATATTTCCATATTGGCCGCTTCCCTTCTTCTTTTTTTAAAGAAATCGTTAACGTATAAAAACGGAAGTTTTATCCTGCCCATTTTTAGTTTTGGAGTAGTGGCAACAAGTACAGTAACAAGTAAAAATAGCTGCATGTTAAAAGAAGAAAGACCTCTTATAACCCTTAGCAATACCGCTGCAATAAGCCATATGCCCAAAACAGTAAACCGCAGTACCTGATAGGTTGATACAGGAATATTTACCCCTCCAAAAGAAAGGACTTCTCCTCCTGTAAGTACCTTCTTAATCCTGGCTACAACCCCAAACCTTCCTTTTACAGCTGGTAAAGCACGTAGGGCACTACGAGTAAAAAATCCAATTGATCCCATTGCCAGAAAAGAAATTAGTGCAAAATAAATTATTTTAAATACCATTTTAGCGTCCTTTTAAAAGTCAAATTTAGGCCTACTTAAAATGTACATAGACCAAAAACTAATTACAGTAAGTACAACAATTGCGATAAAAAATTTTATACCCATTCCGGTATTAAACTGATAATAAAAAAACTTTCCCAGGGTATACCCAAAATATTTTACACAGGTAAAAACCGACAGGATATATACAATTGGAATAACAAACTTAACCATGGTAAACGCCTCGTAATTTGCCCTCTTATCCTTTTCTATGGAACTTTTTATCTCTTTTAGGTTTGAGAGGATACTGTCCAGGGAAACCGAAACATTGGTACCATTTGCTACGGATTCAAAAATACCCATACCTAAAAGTACCGCCCATTCGGTACCAAACATTGACACAAAAAAATCCACCGCAGACTCAAGCTCTTCCCTGCTCCTGTAATCTTTTATCTTTAAGCTTAAAATAAATAGCGCCTTCTTTGAAAGTGGGCTGTCTTTAATAGTCTCTACGGTTTTATCTATCGCAGAGGCCATATTAAAGTCTGAAATCTTATACATACTGGTTAGCTCTCCAAGCAGGTTTTCAGCTTCATAGCTACCTTCTAGCTGCAGGCTTTTAAACCTAAACCGGAGGTAAATATACGGAAGAAAACCAATTAGAGCTGACATTAAGATAAAAAATATACTTACCCCGAATAGCCCGGCGGTAACAGTAAAAGAGACAGAAAATAAGCATACTGATAAAAAAAGAAAATAAAAAACACTGTCCCTGCCGCTCTTTCCGGTGGTTATTCTTATAAGAAGTCTTATATGAGCTGTAAATTTATTATCAGGCTTATCTGCGGGTTTATTTATAAATCTGTATCCTTTACTACGCTGTCTTACAAAGCGTACCACGTGCCTTCCCAAAAATAACCACACGCCGGTTATAAGTATAACGTACATTAAAGTTCTTACTGTTATGTCAATTGTACCGGTCATAAAAATTAAACTCCCTTAGAGTAAAAAGGTGTTACAATTTTGGGCTTTTTAGCAGGAAATTTTTCAGCCAGAATTTTTAGCTCTTTTCTGTATAACAGAAACGCCTGGTAATTTTCTTCCCTGGCAATAGCTTCCTTGT
>Ga0307431_1000284_pt1 | contig 37430 bp, 26 predicted proteins | sample SalMarWE160170MG_FD_202155 | JGI IMG/M metagenome (GOLD analysis project Ga0307431, IMG submission 202155) | Salt marsh sediment microbial communities from the Plum Island Ecosystem LTER, Massachusetts, United States - WE1603-170 | ecosystem: Environmental > Aquatic > Marine > Intertidal zone >...
GGCTGGGACCCTACTGTCAGGGGAGACTGTAGGCTGGGGCTACCATCGCATCATAGTCTGCAAAGTACGTAAGTCACGTTAGCTTGTTTTGTTGAATCAGCTAGACATTAGTTCATTTTGTGTAAGCGCAAATTTCTTGTTTTGTTACCTAACTGCACAAAAGGGCGGAATGTCGAATTGGGTGATCCAAAGCAATGTTGAAATTCTAGCTCTTATAACCCTGTCTTGTTTACTGTTCCCCCCAATCTAAGTTATTAACACTTCGCTCGGAAAAGTACCGAATCGGTAAACAGGCGGTACGACAGCCGTGATGTTCAAGATATCCTTGCTCATTCAACTTTTGCTGTCTATCTGCTACAATAGGAGACAAAGAGGAGGCGAGAAAATGGCTAAGAAAGCAAGCAAAAGCGAAGACAAAAATAGTACACCCAGTCCTGAAATACCCGAGATGAAAGTAGCAGTCGGAGAGGGAATTCGGAGATTGCCTGTTTATCTGCTGTTAGATACATCAGGAAGCATGACAGGTGCTCCGATTGAAGCAATGCGGCGAGGAGTGGAACTCTTTAAACAAGAAGGTGAGCAAGACACCTTTGTCAAAGAGACCGTCTATGTTGGGGTTATTACCTTTGGTGGTGCAGCAGAGTTTGTTACTCGCGGCTTGATCCCCTTTGATGATTTTGAGCCACCGCCTCTCCCGGCAAGCGGACAAACTCCCCTTGGACAGACATTCTGGCTTCTCATCGAGTCGCTTGACAAGGATGTAAAAGCTCCTGTGAAGGGAAAAGAAAAGGGAGACTATAAACCTTTGGTTTTCGTCCTCACAGATGGTATGCCCACTGACGAATGGCAAGAGCCACACAATGAAATTCTTAAGAGACAGGCGAAGAAAGTCGTCAACATTATCACTGTTGGATGTGGCCCCTATATCAATCAACAGAACTTGAAGGACATAGCCACTGGCCCTACATTCAATATGGACAATGACGATGCTTCATTCAAGAACTTCTTCCAATGGGTAACTCAGACAGTTAAGGCAGTGAGCAAGTCGGTCAGTCAGCGTGGTGGAGATGAAAAGCCAACAATAATATCTCCTCCTCCAGAAGGAATGCAATATATCCCGTAGCGTACGACGCATTAACGTTATGAATCGCAGGTTTACCATCGGTGACCCTATTTCTTCCCAACTAACCGATAAGCATATAAACATGCGTGCCAATTCTGCACGAGTGGGCGAATATTGCGTGGTTGGAGCCAGTGTACGAGGTAGACTGCATGTCTACAACAAAGTCCCGCGAGATGATGCGTTTGCTGTCCGTTCAAATGGCGTATGGCTAGCAATAGCGGTGTCCGACGGTGTTGGGTCACAGCCACTCTCGCGATTCGGGGCTTCTCTTGCTGTTAATAGACTCTGCACCAGACTTTTCTATAGCGTGGCTAAGTTAAACCAAAGTGGACGGGAAGAAGTTGTCCGTAACGCATTTCGTAAGACGCGAGCAGACATGGAACAATTTGCCCTAAAACAAAACATTCTACTAGGAGACCTGCATTGCACACTGCTGGGGTTGTTTCTAAATATCGAGACAGGTGTGATAGAAATAGGGCAAATTGGCGATGGTCGTATTCTGGGGCTCACTGACGGGAAAGAAGCTATTCCTTTAGTTGAACCTCCTGCTCCTGAAGAAGTCGGAGCAACTTATGTCTTAACACAAGATAATTGGGAGTGGTATTTCTGTTCATGTGCTCTCTCTACGAAAAAGGCACGCCACTTTAAGACATTTTACCTGATGACAGATGGTGTAGCGGATGACTGTCAATGTGGTCCTCCGCCAGATATCCTTCAGCGATGGGCAAATGACATAGATCAAGAGAGCCGCATGTTTTCACCTGCCAAGACTGCGCAGAGGCTTGGAAGGTATCTGGCGACGTATCAGGTTAAGGGCAGCTTTGATGACAGAACATTGGTAATTATTTACAAGGGAAAAGATAATCAGGGGTGATTGATGGCTACAGCCAAGCTCTATAGTAACAGAAAGGACATACCAGAGTGTTTGGAGATTGGCACGTCAGCTTACACTGGAGGGGAAGGTAGCATCTTCTTCAGCAGAGATGGCAAATACGCTGTCAAGGTTTACCATAGGCAAAAGGTTGTGTTAGAAAAGCGACGGCTCCTTGAAATGATCATGCTGCTGGGTGCCAATCTAACAATGGAGGAGGCCCAGTTTCTTTGCTGGCCGCTAGCTTTGGTGACGAATGTGGATGGTAATGAATGTGTTGGTTGTGTGACACGACGCATCCCGACACCACCCTACGCAGTATTGATGGATATCATGTTCACTCCCAAACAGGCGGCGGAACAATTTCGGGCAGGAAAATCTTGGGCGAATTATCTACAAATCGCCCGGGGGATTGCTCGCTCGATTGCTGTGCTGAATGGCAAGGGTTGTGCACACGCTGACCTCCACTTCCGGAATTTTCTCGTCGAACCTGAAAAAGGAGACGCAGTATTACTAGACCTCGATGGCTTGGTCGTACCAGGTTTCTTACCACCACAGGTTGCAGGAATGTACGAATTCATGGCGCCAGAGATAGTTATGGAGAAAAGTGCTCCCAACGAACGCAGTGACCGTCACAGTTTGGCAGTTTTAGTGTTATATACCTTACTATTTCGCAACGTGATGCGGCCCCTGCTTACCTATGACCCTGATGATCAAGACCACGATGAAAGGATTGGCTGGGGAAAGGAAGCCGTATTCAGTGAACACCCCCAAGACCAACGGAACCACCCAAGGATGCTAGGTGTACCACTATTCAGGGGCGGTGCTTTGAGTTACCACACCCTGACGCCCACTCTACAAAAGTTGACTGAGCGAGCTTTTTTAGAGGGGCTTCATAATCCAAATAGGCGCCCCTCAGCACGGGAGTGGATTAACGCACTCAGCTACGCACTGGACGAACTTTGGAGGTGTTCCTATTGCGGACAATACTTTCCCTATCCTCACTGGGTTAGTCCGGTGCAGCGTCGAGCCTGTCCCTTTTGCGGACAACGCATTGCGGGATCATTCCCTTCAGTCCTCTTAATCTATGAACCGCGGAGTAAGGGGAAATATACCTTTACACAACGTTACTTAGTCATGGGCACTGGATGGAAATTGTTTGATGATGTGCTGGACTCACAGCGCAACCCGCCCATGCATCGTAGGGATGAACCAAGGATAGGACATGTGGAGTGGGACGACAAAAGGAAGACAAACCGCTTGGTTAATGATGAGGCTGCCATTTGGCATGCCCGCTTAGGTGAGGATGGAACGGATATAATTGTCGGCAGCGGAACATCTGTACCATTGCAGCCGGAAACAACTATTTACTTTGGGGAAGGTCGACGCCTTCTGGTTGTAAAGGAGTAAAATACGTGCTAGGAGAGCGTTTATGAGGAACCAACTCAGTGAGGAAAAGCTAGATAAGTTATTGCCGGCACTGCCACCACTAGCGAAACGTATCGACACCGGAACTGTACCTGAAGAACATGTACTGAAAGAAATTCTCCATAGTGTTGGTGTAGAGACAGAAGGATGGGCAGTAGAAGAACTGGTGTTCTGGACCAAGATACTACAGAAGGCTAGTACCGCTTCAAATGACGCTGAGAGGAAAATTATTGCAGTGGAGTTGCAGAACCGTGGGATACCAGAGGCCTCAGCCATACTTGCTGTTGACATAGTTTGTCCTCCAATAGCGCCTTTACTCAGTACTGCAGAGGAAGAGGAGTTCCCAGAAAAGGAAAAGTTAAATAAGCTATTGCATGCACTGCTACCACTAGCGAAACGCATCGGCACTGGAACTGTACCTGAAAAACATGTGCTGAAAGAGATTCTCCTCAGTGTTGGTGTAGAGGCAGAAGAATGGGCAATAAAGAAACTGGTGTTCTGGGCCAAGATACTACAGAAGGCTAGTACCGCTTCAAATGACGCTGAAAGGGCTGCTATTGAGATGGAGTTGCAGAACCGTGGGATACCAGAGGCCTCAGCCGTACTTGCTGTTGACATAGTTTGTCCTCCAATAGCGCCTTCACTCATTGCTACAGAGGAGGCCAGGTCTCCAGAGGAGAATATCCGATCTGAAATAGCACGACATAATTTCGTACGGGCTGTAATGCTTGCACAGCAACATGAGTATCCGCAGGATAAAGTCCAATATCTGCAGAGGCTAGCGTTAAAGCAGTATGCGAGTGAATATCGCAATGTTCAGGGATTGCATAAGCTGATGCAGGAATATGGGTTCTCAGAGGCTGAAGTGGAACAAATTCTCAAGGAGGACTTGGAAGAATATGGGGTTTAGGCTAAAAGCGAAGCATCTCAGTAAGCAATATGATATTAATACAATGGGACATATCACACTGGAGGAATGGATAGAGAATTTTCTCGCTGGAAAATATATTCGCGTCGAATAAAGTTTAGCTGCGAAAGCTCGGCTATCACTGTGAATAATACTGATTTAGTCTTTGGCATAGAGGGCAATCTATGAGCAACCAGCTCAGTGAGGAAAAACTAAATAAGCTATTGCTTGCACTATCACCACTAGCGAAACATATTGCCACTGGAAATATGCCAGATCAAGATGCACTGAAACAGGTTCTCCTCAGCGTTGATGCGGAGAGAGAAGAGGGGGCGTTAGAGGAACTGGAACTCTGGAGCAAGATACTACAGCAGGCTCCTACTGTTTCAAACGACGATGAAAAGGCTGCTATTATAGCGAAGTTGCAAGGGCGTGGGGTACCAGATGCCCCAGCTATACTTGCTGTTGACGCAGCAATTCCACCGCCGCTTATAGTTCAGCCACAGAACATTGATTTTGGTTGTCTTAAACCGGAGGAGGGAGCGAATGCTACTCTGAAGGTAAGGGGTAAACTTGTCAAGGCAACAGTGCGCAACAATCGACTGAAGGTAACATTACTTGACCTTGGTTCAGGAAATAGTCTGGTTAAGGTGCAGTTGTTGGGTGGCTCTGCGGGGGAGTCGTTACAAGATAATGTTGTTCTCCGAGGTGAGCGAGGAGAGTTAAGAGTGCCTGTGACGGTTCAGTGGGAAAAAGAGCCGCCTATGTTGCAATACTGCCCTCGTTGTAAAAGGAAGTCTCTCTTCTGGAATCGTTACGATAAGAAATTTGAGTGTCTCAACTCGGACTGCAAAGTTGAAGGCTCGTCTCTGGATAAACTCGCCAAGCCCCAAGATCGGCACTATCATAGGCTGTACTAATCACACTTGGATTATAGCGATAATTAGCGTGGGCCAGCCGTAGGAAAATAAATTGAGTGCTGAAGAAGCTCCCAGGAGTGCAACATTGCTTTCGGTCGAGCCGCCGAGCATTGATTTTGGTTGCCGCAAGCCAGGAGATGGAGCAAATGCTACCCTGAGGGTAAGTGGTGGGCCAGGTCAAGTAATAGTGCACAGCGACCGATTGAAAGTTACACCTATTAGCTTTGGCTCGGAAAGCACCGAGCTTCAATTGACGCTGCTGGATGGGTCTGTGGGAGAATTAATATGGGACGATGTCCTTTTGCGAGGAGGTAGTGGTGAATTGAAGGTGTTAGTGACGGCACGGTGGGAGGAAGTGATTGCCCGTAAGCCTAAACTTGAACCTGAGGCCAAACCTGAACCCAAAGCAGCGCCTGAGCCGATACCAATTAAGCCACTCCCAGAGACGAAACGGAAGGAAATCCAACAGGCGAAACTAGAAGTAGGTAGGAATGAGATAGAGAAGCGAACATTCAAGGGCAGAACATGCCGATGGTGTGGCAAGAACATACGCTATGACACCGATTCCCAGTCGTGGAAGCCGTGTAAGACTTGCAAGGGAGCCCGTATAGTAGCATCTGTCATCTTGCGTATATCAAGGGAAGCTTACCTTGGTGCAATGGAGGTTGGCCCTTCCTTACGAGAAATTTGGGAGATTCTCATTGGCAAAGAAGGACAGACGAAGTAAGTCTATCGAAAACTTATCTTCCCACAAATGTTTGGAAAAGCCTGCACAAACGTCCATAATGTGCAAGGTTGACAACTGGAAGTAGTATTTATACCATCACTGCAGACAGTAAACTAATGAGGCAGAGGGAGAATCTAGCAGTGGATTATACAAAGTACTTCCCGTTAAGAACAACCAAAGAAGTTGCAGGGGCTTATGATTTTCTTATAGGTGAGGGATACAAAGAACAAGTCGATTGTATTAAAAGAGAAGGCTACAACACAAATACGAGGCGGTTGATGGTTGTTGGATTAATCTACCAGAAGAATCTCATAAGTAAATTTCTAAACGTTATTTGGACACAGGGTGGTTTCGATTACCGTAAAGACCGCATAAACATATGGTATAGAAGGTATAGGAAAAGGCCGAAGATTCACACTTGCTTGTGCTGAATAGTCGTTTGCAGTTCATACCCGGAAAATAAGGCAGTTCTAGCCCAATGTCACGTTAGCTTGTTTTGTTGAATCAGCTAGACATTAGTTCATTTTGTGTAATCCCACAACATCAAGAAAATCTATGCCAGAACTATAGCGGAAAGGGGTGAGCTACATAGCTTGACGCAAGAATTAGCGACCACGTAGAATACCGCTTAAATAAGTAGGTTATTCTTCCGGCCAGGAAGTAGTAGTTTACGGAAGGAGAAAAACTGGGGTTACCTGGTGGTCCGGTGGTAGCCAAGGTGAGGAAAGAAATTCCAGGTCGCTTTGAACTGTTATTGAAGATGTCTTTGTATGGCTGTGATACCTGGGTAGCAATGAAGGATATTACCCAAACCGGGACGGTTATCCTTGCCAAAAACAGCGACCGACCTCTTGATGATTGCCAACCTCTGGTCTATCAGCCGAAGAAGACCTGGCCGGAAGGGAACATGCTTAAACTTGAATATAGAGAAATTCCTCAGACAAAAGTTACCTATGCTACTCTTGGCTCAAGTCCTTACTGGTGTTGGGGTTATGAAGAAGGTGTCAATGAATATGGTGTTGCGGCGGGCAATGAGGCAGTTTATACAAAACCCCTCAAGGAACTCAAGGCGGCAGAAAAGAAAGGGGCAAGAGAAGAATTAGGACTTTTGGGAATGGACTTGCTCCGGCTCGGTTTGGAAAGAGGGAAAACAGCTCGCGAGGTCCTGGAGGTAATAGCTAATCTTGTCGCTGAATATGGACAGTGGGGTGCGGGATTTCCGGGGATAAGCCATTACAAAGGGAGTTATGACAATTCTTTTCTCATTGCGGATGCAAAGGAATCCTGGATTTTAGAAACTGTCGGCCGCCGCTGGATAGCAAAGAAAATGGACTCTGGATATGGTGCTATCTCAAATGGACTGGGTATTGGAACCAAATGGGATTTGGCAAGCTCCGATATTATAGACTATGCACTAGAAAGGGGTTGGTGGCCCATGGCAAGAAAAGAATCATTTAACTTTGCGCAAGCTTACGGTGACCGAAAAGAGAAGTTGCTCAATCTTGCCGGCTGGCGAGCTAAAAAAACTGCTGGGTTACTTGGGAAAAAGAGAGAAATTTCTTTTACCTCGATGATGCAGATAGCAAAGACACATTTCCCGCCCATCTGTATGCACAAATTGCCTTCGGGGGCAGGCTCGGTAGGAACAGCCAGTTCGGTCATCGCCATTCTTCCAGAGTCCGGCGATAAGTTAGTTCAATTCTGGTGGACGCCTGGCCCTCCTTGCCGTGGTATTTATGTTCCTTTCTTTATTGACGGGAATAAGATTCCGGAAATTGTTTCCCGGGCAGGGAAAGCGGGTAAAAGTGTCACCCCGGCGCCAGATGCGCAAAAAGATGAATTTTCTGCTGAGTCCTACTGGTGGCTCCTGCGGAAACTTTTTGACAACGCTAAAAGAAAAAAGGGAACGCGAAAAACTTTTGCCCATATGCAGGAAAAATGGCTAAGTGAAGTTGGGGATATTGAGAAAGAAGCCATTAGCTTGAAAAAAGATGGGGGAAAGGAAGGGTGTGCAGACATCTTGAACAATTTCACTTCGAGCTGCATAGCTGAGGTTTTAGCTATTATTTAGCCACGGATTTACACAGAAAATTCAAGAAAACTCGGACGTAGATACATACCCGTTCAGGCCCCGGGGGGCAGATTTACCTGATCTATATTTTCAAAAATAAGAAGAAAAAGGGGCTGCGCTTTTCTGCGAAAATCCGCGTGCTAAAAAATTTCTGTGTTTGTCCGTCTTAATCCGTGGCTGAAAAAGTTTTTGTGTTATTCTATAGCTAAAATGAAAATTATTATTGCACCGAATGCTTTTAAGGAAACTCTCTCCGCGGTAGAAGTGGCTGACTGCATAGAGCAGGGAATTAGAAAAATTTGGCCAGAAACCGCCATAGAAAAATCCCCCCTGGCCGATGGAGGCGATGGGACAGTTGATGCTCTTGTTTCCGCTATGGGTGGAAAGATAATCGTTAGAAAGGTGACCGGTCCGCTCGGCAAGAAAGTGCGGGCGGAAATCGGGTTGCTGGGCGACGGAATGACTGCGGTTGTTGAGATGGCCTCTGCTTCTGGCTTGCGGCTGGTTCCACTGCAAAAACGCAATCCGCTGAGAACTACCACTTATGGAACCGGAGAACTAATTAAGGCTTGCCTGGATAGAGGAGCAAAAAAAATTATTGTCGGAGTTGGCGGGAGTGCAACTGTGGATGGCGGGGCCGGCATGGCAACCGCTCTGGGGGCGAAACTACTGGATAAGCTTGGCAATCCTATTGAATTAGAAGGAGAGGGATTAAGGAATTTGTTTCGCATTGATTGCAGCCAGCTGGATTCCCGGATAAAGCGCACGAAATTCATCGTTGCTTCGGATGTGGATAATCCTCTGCTTGGCAAACGGGGAGCCGCCCGAGTATACGCAGCGCAGAAAGGAGCAACCCCGAAGATGGTGGGAGAATTAGAGAAATATTTAACCAATTTTGCCCGAGTTGTAGAAAAAGACCTTGGGATTGAGGTAGCCAATTTGCCTGGAGCTGGAGCCGCCGGTGGCCTGGGTGCCGGCCTGGTAGCATTCCTGAATGCTCGAATAAAACAGGGTGTTGACATTGTTATCAAGGCTTGGGGGTTGAAGGAGAAAATGGAAAACGCTGATTTAGTTTTTACTGGCGAAGGGAGTATTGACCGCCAGACTCTTTATGGAAAAGTTCCTTTCGGCGTGGCTAAAATTGCCAGGAAGTATGGGGTGCCGGTGATTGCCATTGCGGGTAATGTGGAAGACGGTGCCTACATACTCTCGAAATATGGGATTGAGGCAATTTTCAGCACCACTCCCCGGATAATGACTCTTGCCGAGGTTCGGAAAAATCCTGGTCAGTTAATTACAAGTACAGTTGAGCAAATCATGCGCATTTATTGTCTGCGCAAAGAGGGTTGCTGAAAAAGCATCCCCAAGGGTCGCCTCTCATCCCCAGCTTTCGCAAGTGACTTCTCGGCGGCTAACTTAAGATGCATAGATTTATTTACTTTTTCCCTTTAGAAGCTATATCATTGGTCTGGACTAAGGGAAATTTTGCATAAATTGGAGAATTCCTGAGAAGAATCTACATGTTATGAAAAAAGTTATGAATCTAGAGGAATATTACGGAGCCGAAAGCCTTGAATATAAATAAAAGCTTAGAAATAATGATAATGGTGAGTGCATGAAGTCAGGCAAGAATACAGAATGTCAGGAGGAGAAAAATGGCTGGTACTGTCAAGTATATGAGTCCAGAGTGGCGTGATGAGGCGGAAAAGCGTCTCAAATCCGAACTTACACCAGAAAAGATGAAGCATATTACAACATCCATGTGCTGCATTTATCAGAATTGTCCTGACGGCAAGCAGCGGTACTACTTTGTTAAGACTGAGAATGGTAGCTTGGTTGAAATTTCGATAGGCGACCAGGAACCCCCAAAAGCCGAATTTATACTCACTGCCGATTACGAGACTTTTGCTAAGCTTACCCGTGGCGAGTTGAGTGGCCGGGCTGCGTTGATGAGAAGAAAACTCACACTTAATGGAAATCTAATAAAAGCTCTAAAGCTGTCGACAATTGCCGACCGTATGAACAAGGTCCTTTCAGCAATTTCTACGGAGTACTAAAAGTGAATACTGTGTTAAACCAAACCAATAAGACTACTGACCCTTACTTTATTGATTTCCCAAAGCGAATTAAGAGTATTCAGGAGATGATGCAAGGACAAGGAATTGACGTCTACCTTGGTTCTCGCCTGCGAACTATATCGTGGACAGTGGATGTTTTCTGTCCATGGCGCAGTTACATAATCATCCCCCAAAAGGGGCTTCCCACGGCTTTTACCTTTCTTATTGACGCGGATAGGATAGGACATGACTCGTGGCTTGATGAAGAGCATGTCCTGGGATACGGACCTGTGGGGGGGCAGGATCAAGTTAGCATACTATCTAATAAAATCCTGGAATATCTCGATAAGGGTAAGGGGAAGGTCGGTATCGAGTCTGGAATGTCAAATTACCTTCCCGAGGGCAACCTTACCCATTATGAATATGACAAACTTGCAGAAGCTCTTCCCGATGTTGAGTTGGTAAACGCCCACGACATTGTGGATAAGTTATCGATGATCAAGGATAAAGGGACTATGAACCGTTTTCGAGAGGCATCCAGAATTGTCGACATCGGTCATCAAGCTGTATACGAGGCTATTAAGGGCGGTGGGTGGAAAGGGATGACCGAAACGGAAATCGCCGGACTGTCCGCTTATGCTATGCGGAAAGCTGGCAGTGAATTTGAATGGAGTTTTACTGGAGGAAACGAGATCGCCTCCGGGTACCGGACAGGATTAGCCCAGGGTGCCTGCACCCCCGCTAGCCGCAAAAAGCTGAAAGCAGGTGAACCCCTTATGGTCGATCTTCACGCCATGTTTAAACTTGGGTTGGGTGATCATACGCATAATTACCTGCTCAGTCCCGCAACTGAGCGACAGAAGTGGCACGCCCAGAACTTTGTGGACTTGGTGAAACTTGTCCTGAAAGCTTATGGCCCAGGAGCCACGCCGTCATCATTGGCTGATAAGATGTTGGAATTCGCCGAGGATCATGACTTCATCGAATTTGTAGTCCCCGGTTGTGAACATGGCATCGGAATGATGGGAGATGAGTGGCGCATCGGCATGAACGATGGCCCCTTTGAGTACTGGACAAACCCTGATCATGTGTATCAAGCCGGTGAGATGGTGATATGCGCGATGCAGTATGCATGTCCCGAAGAAAATATTGGTTTCCGCTACGAAAATCCGATTATAATAACGGATAGAGGCTGTGAGCCTTTATCAAAATTTCCACTACGCATTGAAGAGATCTAGGGCTGTCTAAGTTAAGGGACTGAGCCATATCAAAAATCACTGCCTGCCAAGCTCCCCGCTTGAATGCCGGTAGGCAAGAGTTGGCCAGGCCGGGTAACGCTGGGCAACTTTTGCTGCTTCCCTAAATCCCTTTCCTGTGCCTCTCATCCTCTATCCTACGCAAAGTCTTTTCATCAGTGCCAAAGTGGTGAGCTATCTCGTGGCACACTACTTCAGTTATTTTCACGCCGATCTCTTCATTAGAGTGACACTGACCTTCTATAGGCTTCTGAAAGATACTTATTTTATCAGGCGGAACCAGCCCATATCCTCTGCCACGCTTAGTTTGAGGCACACCCTGGTAAAGCCCCAATAATTGGCTGGGATGGCTGAGTTTCACTTTCTTAAGCTGTCCTGACGTTGGCCAGTCCTCTACAACAACATCAACATTTTCAAGCTTATTGCGAAACTCAAGAGGCAGATTATCAATGGCTCCCACCACGAGAGTCTCAAATTTCTCTCTGTCCATATCACTGCTGCTAGACTATCTAGTTTCCATTTTCTTTGGAACTTTCCAGCAAGTCCATAGTATCATATTAGTAGGGTTCAAGGGCTTTGCTCATCTTTTAGCTTAGCAGTGCTTTTTCTTTCCAACGTTGTAATTACACTCCGCACGGACACCCGTGAAGAACATACTCAAGGGAGATATACCTCAGCTCACTTTGTCACCAACGAAAAAGGAAAGGATTGGGGTGTATTACGACCATGCCATAAACAGTGCATGGCCCTGTTACTATTATTATTCCCAAAGGTTGCAATCTTTTAGCGTTGTCAGAAAGTTTCCGCAAGAGTCACCAGTAGGACTCAGCAGCAGATTCATTTTTGGGGTAATTGCCCTAAAAAATGTAGGAAAAGTTAAGAAAATACCATTGACATTGGGCAGCTTTGGTAGCACAATAATCACAAACGAGAGTCGTTAAGCTTTGGGGGCGATGAGGCAGAGCTTGTAATTGGGCGCTTGAGCTCTGCGGAGCCAATAGCGAAACCGACCATAGAAAGTTGGTTTCGCTTTTTTATTTGAGATATGCTGCCGAAAGTTAATCAAGGTAAACAAGAGACAAACTGAGGTAATCTTACCCTTCCAGTTAGCATGGTAAGCGGAGAAGAGAAAAAGAATAAGGAGGGCTGGGTAATGACGAAGCGGAATTTAGCCGGCAAAATCTTTGGGATTGGACTTGTCTTTGTGATGATTGGGTCAATGCTTGGAGGATTAGCAGGCGTCGTCAGCAACGTTGGATCAAGATCTAGTGCCGCTTTGGCCGATACTACTGAGATTATCATCGATACGGAAGAAGGTGAAAGCGGATTTTACGCCATTCCATCCAGGGATAGTAGTCCTACCCCTTATTGGATTTGGATTTACGATCACGATGTTTTCCAGACCAGGGCTTATAATGGCAATTTTTGGTATACACTGTGTGGTGAAGCTGGACATGGAGACCCACTATATTATGGTTTGTGGCAAGCATCTCTATCTGGGTACTATGAAGTACTCGTATGGATTCCAGACCCCGACGCTTTCGAGTTCGATGGTCGTGAGTATAATCCAACTCAGAATGCAGTTTACCAAATCTATCACAAAGATGGCACGACTAATAAGGCGGTTAACCAGGGATTGAGAACCGGAGATTTCTACAGCTTGGGGACGTATGACTTTGATGGCGCTGCCTCAGTTATCCTCAATGATAGAACTGGTGAGCCATATCTTTCCAGAATGATCGCTTTTGACGCAGTGAAATTTGTGTATCACAATCGACCACCCTATGAACCATATAGTCCTTCCCCTTACGATGGTAAACCCGGAGTTTCAATAAACACCGATTTGAGCTGGAGTGGTGGAGACCCTGATGTGGGCGACACTGTGACCTACGATGTCTACTTCGAGAAAGGAGACAGCAGTCCAGACCAACTGGTATCAGATGACCAAACAGGAATAACCTATGACCCCGGAACCCTGGATCCCAACTCTCACTATTACTGGCAAATTGTGGCAAAAGATAATCATGGTGCAACCACCCCAGGGGATATCTGGGACTTCACCACCGGAGAAGGGCCAAATCAGCCACCAACTGCATATATTGACTCGATAACCCCGAACCCAGCAACACAGGGGACTGATACCGTGTCATTCACTGGTCATGGCACTGACTCAGATGGCTCTGTGGTTGCCTATAATTGGAGGTCGAGCAAAGATGGGCAGCTAAGCACTTCAAGCTCGTTTAACAAGCCAGCGTCTGCGCTGTCCATGGGAACGCACACCATCTACTTCAAGGTAAGGGATAATTATGGTGACTGGTCAACCGAAGATACAAGGACTTTAACGATAAACGAGGCGCCTACTCCAAATCAGCCACCAACTGCATATATCGACTTGATAACCCCGAACCCAGCAACACAGGGGACTGATACCGTGTCATTCACTGGTCATGGCACTGACTCAGATGGCTCTGTGGTTGCCTATAATTGGAGGTCGAGCATAAATGGGCAGCTAAGCACTTCAAGCTCGTTTAACAAGCCAGCGTCTGCGCTGTCCATGGGAACGCACACCATCTACTTCAAGGTAAGGGATAATTATGGTGACTGGTCAACCGAAGATACAAGGACTTTAACGATAAACGAGGCGCCTACTCCAAATCAGCCACCGACTCTCGAAAATGGTGATGTGACTCCAGACTCAGGCGATACTTCAACGGTGTTTGATTACTACGTTACTTACACGGACTCTGATGGTGATGCACCGACGACGAAATACGTTTATGTAGATGGCTCTCCAAAGACGATGACGAAGATAAGCGGAGATTACACATCGGGTGCTACTTTCAAGTATTCGACAACCCTTTTAGAGGAGAGCCATAACTACAGCTTCTATTTCGATGATGGACATGGTCATCCGGTGTGGTTGCCGCCTTCAGGGACGTATCCTGGACCATCTGTTCAGGCCGTAAAAGTGAAAGACTTATCTATATCATTATCAGACGTTGAAATGTCATATACTGGTGATACCGTAACCATTGCTGCAACAGTCCACTATAGTGACCCAGAGGGTGAAGACCTAACCAATGTTGTGGTCGAATTCCGTGATGAGTTTGCTGGTATAAGCAACGTAATAGGCACTCGGATAATCCCACAGATTTCCCCTGATGATGCTGCTACCGTTTCAGTAGAAACCGACCCGTTTTCGGAGAACCATGCTATCACTGTATTTGTTGATCCCAATGATGTCATTGAAGAGGTTGATGATACAAACAACATGGTTACCCTCTCCGGCAAGGGACCCGTTGTCGCTGGCGTAGGAGCACAGTATGATGGCAACAGCCAAGATGAAGTTATTGGCACATTCATAACAGGCATAGAAGTCAATAATATCATCACAGCAGAGGTTAGTGACCCTGACGGCGTAAATGACATATACAAAGTTACTTTTACGCTTGATGGTGAGGTCAAAGAAGATATGAACTCGGCCGGTGGTTGGTCAGTGACATTCGATATGGGGAGCCTTACCTGGGACTCTGTGTTGACGGTACGAGCATATGATAAATCTGGATTGGTATCCAAACCTTACGCTGTCACCGTCAAAGTAATTTCCTTACCCAGTTGGCTCAGTGGTAGCTACAGTGGTGGTATGGGTATGGGAGGGTGGACGTGGACAGGGGAGTTCATCATCGATGAATTGGCTTATAAATTTGAGGCTGAATGTGATCCTGTCACTGCCTGGAATATGAATGTCACCGATTGTGCGTTCTTTAGCGGCAGTCATAATGTGAAGCCTCCCAAGATAAATGCTTGGGTAAAGTTCTACATAAATGGAATCAGCGAGATAGGAGGGGGGGCAAAGACAGAAGCCGATCTTTTTGGTGGAAGCTTTGAAGTAGAAGGTGGACTCGCTGGTCAACTGACTCAGGCTTTGAAATTAGCCGTACTAACGGCCTCCATTCAATTTGCTCTTGAATATGAGATTCCAACGTCCTACTCCATACCATTACCTTACTTTGGCACTCAGGGACTGGTTATCGTTGTCTCCCCTCATGGCGAAATGCAGGTAGTGTTTCATGCCCCTCCCCCTGACGAGCAACTGAAGTTTAAGGAAATAAATGGGGAGATAGGTGTAGAGGGCGGAGCAAAGGCCAAATTGGGCGAGGAAGCCCTTACTATTATACCGGCATACATCGAAGTGTTTCTCCTTGGAGATGGCACTATAGTAATGATGTATAGCCCAAGCCATGACCCCAGTGTGTATTTAGATAGCGCAGAGTTAAGTGTTAAAGGGGGAGTGAAAGGCAAGTTGGGATGGAGTTGGCTTGCACATGCTCAACTTCAGTACGAAATAGGGCCATATACCTGGATCCTCTACGAACAGGGAGGTACCCAGCTTCAGATGAAGGAGGTGCCAATAGAAGAAGGGTGGGTCTTAACGCCGCTCAAAGTTATGCATGGAGTTCAGACTCTAGAGAACGCCATCATATCTGATGAAAACCCCGACGATTTCCCCTGTGTAACCACAGATGAGAATGGCAATGCCACTGCTGTCTGGGTGCACACCACTGAAGTCGGAATGCCGCCGAAAATGGATCTTTACTATTCAAAATGGGATGGTAGCGCATGGACTACCCCTGAGCCAATAACGGTCAATGATAACCTTGAGCTGAATCCCGTTGTCGCCTATGTACACGGAAATCCTATAGCAGTATGGGTAAGTGATAACGCTGATATAAGCACTGTTGACTTTAATACATGGGTATCTGGGTTGGAAATTTACTATTCAGTGTGGGATGGCTCTGCCTGGAGCACTCCTGGGAAAATAACGGACAACGGACTGGGAGAGGGAATGCCTTCGATTTCTTCTAGCGGCACCACTCTGATGGGAGTTTGGGTTTGTGATGAGGATAACGACCTTGATACCAAAACCGACCTTGAACTCTTCTATTCCATTTATGATGGCTCCGTCTGGAGTGAACCTCAGAAGATAACCGATGACGATGTCGCTGATGCCTGTCCCAGTATTGCCTATTCGGGTGAGAATGCCATTGCAACTTGGGTGCGAGATTCTGATGGCAATGCTAGTACTAGGGACGACCGCGAGATTTACTATTCGGGTTGGGATGGCTTTGCTTGGAGTGACTTGGCTCCCGTAACGGACAATGCTGTGTCCGATGGCGAGCCTCGCGTTACCTTCGATAACGAGGGCATTCCATCCCTCGTCTGGGTTCAAACTAAAACTATTGATGGTAAAACTGAAGACGCAGTCTATTTTGCCACTCTAAACGGTGGTCAATGGAGTGAGCCAGAGAAAATCAGTCACTCTGAACCCTGGGTGAAAAATCCCAGTATCTCTTTTGATTCCAGAGGTAATACTGTCGTAGCTTGGGTAGGATATGGAGAGGGAATTGGAGACCTCTACTATTCGGTAAGGAGTGTTTCTACCTCTTCTTGGACTCTGCCGAAGAGGCTTAGCGATGATGACATGGTTGACTGGCAGCTATCTATGGCTATGGATGTCTTAGACAACGAGGTAGTGGTAACCTGGCTAAAACATACCACCACTGTAGTTACTGAAGGCAACGAAACCAATATGGTTTCTGACGACGATGATGTATACTACCTTGTTCGTTCTGTAGCGCCGGACTTGGCTCTGGGTTCCTCCGACATAAATTTCTCCGATATTCATCCCGCCGTTGGAGAGGAAGTGACCATATGTGCCACCATTCACAATATCGGAGATTTAGAGTCAAATTCCACTGTTGTTCGGTTCTTTGATGGAGACCCGGCAGGAAACGGAACTCAAATAGGAACAGACCAAGCATTATGCTCACTAATGCCGGATGGAGAGGAAATAGTATCGGTAAACTGGACCGCGACTCCCGGGAAACACGACATATATGGCAAGGCAGATCCTGAGAATGCTGTTGAAGAGGTAAATGAGACGAACAATGTGGCATTCAACACAATTGGGGTTCTGCCTGACTTAAGCTTAGAGAGTGAAGACATAAGTTTTTCAAATCCGTATCCATTAAGTGGGGAGACTATTACCATCAACGCTACTATTCATAACATAGGTGGTTCTGATGCCACTGATATAGCCGTTAGGTTCTTTGATGGAGACCCGGCTGAAAATGGAACTCAAATAGGCTTGGCCCAGACCGTAGCTTCTATACCCCTGGGTGAAGTGGGAACAGCTTCCGTAGAATGGGCTACAACTCCTGGAAAGCATGACATATGTGCTGTAATAGACCCTGACGACATCACTGAAGAGACTAACGAGACAAATAACATAGCCTTTGGAACAATCAATATTTTGCCTGACCTGAGTTTGACTCCTGAGGATATTGCATTTTCAAATCCCAACCCGCTAGACGGAGAGACAATAATTATCGATGTAGCTGTCCATAACACAGGTGGTGTTGATGCCTCTAATATAACTGTTCAACTCTTTGACGGGCATCCGCTTCTGAATGGGACTTTAATAGCTGAAAGAATCATAGACTCTATTCCCTTAGGTGACACTGGAAACGCTTCAGCTACCTGGAATGCAACGGTAGGTGCCCACGATATATATGTTAAGGTCGACCCCCATGATGCCATTGAGGAGTGGGACGAAAACAATAATGCGGCTTTTAAATCGCTCATCAGTAACTTAGAGGAGTCGTCTGCATCCTTCGCAGATAGTTACTCGGATTACGGAGTAGATACTAATAGTGATGGATTATATGAGTATCTGACGATAGATGTGGGCGTGGATGTTACAACTGGGGGTAACTATACTACGTCAGGGTGGTTGTCCGGAAGCGACATCGCCTGTGCAAGCGCTACAACTTATCTAGCTGTTGGAAATCAATCAGTGTCTTTGGACTTTGATGGTATGACAATCTATGAGCATGGCATAGATGGCCCCTACAATTTAAGCTATCTTGCATTGTACAATGAAAATGGCACTTTGGTTGATTATCAAGGTGCTGCGTACACTACATCACCATACAACTACACGGACTTTGGGGAGCATCTGCCAGAAATTTGCGTCAGCCCCTGTAACCTGACCTTGACAGCTGCGCCAGATACAACTGTTAACACCACTTACACTATAACTAACTGCGGTGGTGGCACACTGAACTGGGACTCCTCAAATGTAACCTATGACCCCAATGGAAACATGAGCTGGCTTAGCCAGAACATCACCAGTGGTACCCTTACTGCCAATGCGTCTGATACGGTGTTGGTGACTGTTAATACCACGGGTTTGGGGGTAGGAACTCACAATGCCTCTATCACCATAACTGGTAGCACATTTATCCTTCAGGTAATCCTAGACGTTACAGAGCCTGGTACCGATATCAATGTTATGAGAGATCTGCCTGGCGATGCTCTAGACTTTGACGCGACATATCCCGGCGACACATTCCAAGTCTACGTGAACTTCATCGCCCCGGCCGATAACTTCACCGCCATCTCCCTCACAGACCTTGCCCCCGATGGGTGGAATGTCACTGTCGATGAAGCATGGTGCACCCCGAATGCCTATGCTGTTTTAGCTACGGGCAATAGAGCCGAGATTGTCTGGTTAGGTCCCTATGCTAATGGCACTAGCTTTACCGTGTTGTATAGGGTGACTGTCCCTGAAACTCCCACACCAGGAATCAATTCCTTCCCCGACAATGAATGTTCTAAGGCCTGGGTTACATACCACCTGGGTGCAACAGGCGGACCATATACATCGTGCATAACGGGCGAGTATCTTCTGATAGTAACAGTCCCCAGCGATATAGTGGGGGAGACGCGTGATGTTAACGCTAACCCGCTAGTTCTTGTAAATGTTTCACTCTATAAAGAAGGTGGAGGATATCTGGGTACTAATGTAAGCACCCCGAACTACAACAATACGGCGTACACAACTGGGGAGTACTGGCTGAGCGTCAGCAAGGACGGATATTTCACGCTAGATACGAATATCATGCCCGCGCCTAGAAATCCATATCATGCGGACTACATAAACTTCACAACGCCAGAACTATTGGCCGCGGGATATACCCTTGACTTCGAGGGTGACTACGGGCTTGTTCCCAGGGCATGCACGATGTCGTGCGCCATGGAAAGCGTCAATCACTGGCTATTCTGGCCGTCGGACCATCCTGAGTGGGGTCTTTCTTGTTGGAAAGCTATGGAGTCGGTTCATGCTTGGCAATACCCGGATTCCCCTCGGCAACCTGAAGAAGCAAACGACCAGGTAATCAGAATTTTGCCTCAACAAGTGAATCGTGGAGACACGTTCAATGTCAGCGTAACCTTCACCGCGCCTGGGGATGATTTCAACTCTATCAGTCTCACTGACCTTGCTCCTGCTGGATGGAATGTGACTGTCAATGAAGCGTGGTGTACACCGTCTGCCGATTATGATAAGGCTACCGACAATATGGCTGAGGTCGCCTGGCATGGCCCCTATGCCAATGGCACTAACTTCACCGCGTTGTACCAGGTTACCGTGCCTGCCAACGCCACCCCAGGAAATTATAGCTTTCCTGTTAACTCCAGTAATGCCTGGATTGGCTACTATCTCGCTGAACAAGGGCCTTACTACCAGAGTATAGGAGGGGATCATGAGGTAGTGGTAAGTGGTGCTCCAGTAGCTAACTTCTCCGCTGAGCCCACCAGCGGCTGCGCTCCTCTAAATGTCTCCTTCACTGATGAATCCACAGGTAACCCCACTAGCTGGACCTGGGACTTCGGTGACGGCAGCAATAGCACCGACCAGAACCCAACCCACCAGTACACCACTGCCGGCAACTACACCGTCAACTTGACCGTGAGCAACGAGTGCGGTAACGATACCGTGTCCAAGCTTAATTACATCACGGTAAGGCCTGCTCCGGTAGCTGACTTCAGCCGCGCTCCCGCCAGCGGCAACGCTCCCTTAACGGTTACCTTCACCGACAAGTCCACAGGTGAAATTGATTTCTGGAGCTGGGACTTCCCCGGAGGCAGCCCTTCAAATGAGACAGGAAAGGGTCCTCACACAGTAACCTATAGCTCTGCTGGCACTTACACTGCAAGTTTGAATGTCACTAATGAGTGCGGCAGTGATAATGCGACTGCTTCCATTACGGCAGTGTCACCACCAGTGTTCAACTGTAGCTGTGGCGATATCTGCGTCAATGAGACTGGCTGGTGGCGTGACGGGGGTACTTTCAATGCCAGCGCCACTCCCATTCAGGATGCGGTCAACAATGCCACCAGTGGAGAGACCATTTGCGTTAAGGATGGCAACTATACCGAGAATATCGATGTCAACAAAGACCATCTGACTATCAGGTCAGAGAATGGGGCTGATTCAACGATTGTTCAGGCGACAGACTCTTATTATGATGTCTTCGAAGTGACAGCGGATTATGTGAATATAAGCGGGTTTACGGCAAAAAACGGACCTATAGCCGGGATACGCCTTAGCAAGGCATCTTATTGCAACATATCCTTAAACCAGGTCTCCAACAACACTTATGGCATCGACGTTGTGCAATCCAGCAATAATAGGATAGTTAGCAATACTGCCTCTTCAAATGAATATCACGGCATCACACTCTGGGTGGGCTGTGAAAACAATATTGTCACCAACAATACTGTCACATCCTCAGAAATATATTACGGCATCTGCTCGCACAAATCAAGCAATAATACCATAGTTAACAATACTGTTTCTTCGAACTATGCTTACGGCATCTATCTCAATCTTTGCAATAACACCTTCATAGCCGATAATAGTCTTCCCGACAATGGGGGCGGCATTTATCTTGGCTCCTCAAGTGACAATATCGTTGCTAACAATATAGTGTATCGGAGCAATTATCGTGGCATTTACCTCTATCAATCTAGCAATAATACCATAATCAGCAATAACGCCTCTTTGAACAACTGGGATGGGATTCTTGTTTGGGGGTCCAACAACAACAACATATACCTAAACAACTTCATAAATAACGGAGCTAATGTTGCTTCTCCCGATTCAAGCAACATCTGGAACTCGACAGGCCCAATAACTTACACATACAATGCCAACACTTATACCAACCACCTTGGCAACTACTGGAGCGATTACACAGGAAGTGATGCTGACGGAGATGGTATTGGGGATACTCCCTACAGCATAGATTCAGATGCTGACAGTTATCCACTAATGGGCCCTTTTGAGAGTTATGTCACAGAAATGGAATTCAAAGTTCATAACCTTGATACCGGAGAAAACTTCTCAACCATTCAGGCTGCCATAGATGCTGTTAACACTACAAATGGGCATACGATTACCGTCGATGCTGGAACATATAATGAAAATGTGAACGTTACCAAGCAACTAACGATTCGGTCTACCTCGGGAAATCCCGCCGATACGATTGTGAACGCAACAAATCCAGATGACCATGTCTTTAATGTAACTGCTGATTGGACAAACATAACCGGGTTCACCGTGGAAAATTCCACCGGAAACCTTAAGGCTGGAATATATCTCAACACAACGAGTCACTGCAATATTTCCAGCAACAATGCCACAAATAACCGGTATGGCATCCGCCTGGATTATTCGAGCAACAGCACGCTCACCAACAACGCCGTCTCAAACAGCGGTAGCGGCATCCTCCTAGGGTATTCGAGCAACAACACGCTCACCAATAACACCGTGTCGAACAACAACAACGACGGCATCTGCCTGTATGATTCAAGCAGCACCACGCTCACTAACAACACCTGCACAAACAACCACATTGGCATCTACCTGGGTGGTTCGAGCAACAACACTATCTACAACAACTGCTTCAACAACACGAACAACGCCTATGACGATGGGGCCAATACCTGGAATACTCCAAATACTACTGGGCCGAATATCGTCGGCGGGCCATATCTTGGTGGGAACTACTGGTCCGACTACAGTGGCAGTGATGCCAATGGAGATGGCTTTGGAGATACTCCTTACAATATTGCGGGGGGTTCAAACAAAGATTATCTGCCATTGGCGGTAACAGCCCCCGGCGTCACTGTTACTGTCGATGCTCCCGCTGGTGTGAAAACAGGAGATTACTTTACCGCTACGGTGGACATCTCCTCGGTGACTGACTTTGATGCTGCTGATTTCAGGGTGGTGTTTAATTCTACAGTCCTGGCAATAGATGACATCACTCCTGGATCTGACATCACTGATGGGCTGATAGATGGAACTACCATACCTGTTGCCCAAACCAATGAGGTTTCTACAGGTACAGTGAAGGTGGTAATTAATGTGCCTAGCACACCTGGAGTAACTGGCTCAGGCTATCTCTGCCAGATTCGCTTCCATGCCATTGGGGCAGCAGGCACATCCAGCACCATAAATTTGGAGAATGGCACACTGAGCGACAAGGCTGGCAATCCCATAGTCGCAGCCTGGACTGGTGCTTCCATAAATGTCTTGGCTCATGCTTTGGGCGATGCTAATGGCGATGACGCGCTCAATGCTCTGGATATTACTGAAGTTGAGCTAATTGTTGCCGAAGCCTCAGGGCATCCACAGACTCCAGGAGCTGATGCCAATCAGGATGGTCTATACAATGCCCAGGATATAACCCTAATTGAAATAATTGTGGCGAGAGCTTAGCATCACAGCAGAACGTAAGATTAACAAGTTAACAAAGCCCTTACTGGGTATAGCAGCAATCTTACTATTGATGGTGGGGTTGCTCCTCCTGACCCCGTTGGTTAGTGCCCAAGCCGTTACCGTGAGTGTTGATGCTCCTGCAACAATAGCTCCTGGAGATTACTTTACCGCTATGGTGGACATCTCCTCAGTGACTGACTTTGATGCTGCTGATTTCAGGGTGGTGTTTAATTCTACAGTCCTGGCAATAGATGACATCACTCCTGGAGCTGACATCACTGATGGGCTGATAGATGGAACTACCATACCTGTTGCCCAAACCAATGAGATTTCTTCGGGCACAGTCAAGGTGGTAATTAATGTGCCTGGCACACCTGGAGTAACTGGTTCAGGCTATCTCTGCCAGATTCGCTTCCATGCCATTGGCGCAGCAAGCACATCCAGCACCATAAATTTGGAGAATGGCACACTAAGCGACAAGAATGCTACGGCGATACCAGCAACCTGGACAGGGACTACGGTTAACATAGTAACACCTGATATACCTGATATACCTGACATAGCTGACATAGCTGATATACCTGATATCTCAGTTAGCCCGATGTCGAAGGACTTTGGCAATATCACTGTGGGTTCATCAAGCTCAGCACTGACATTCACTGTGAGCAATGTGGCCACTGCCAATCTAGTGATAGGGGCAATAACCATAACTGGAGCGAACGCGGACCGGTTCTCCAAGCAGAACGACGATTGCTCAGGGCAGACTATCACTCCAGATGGCTCAGCCACCCTTCAGGTAGTTTTCAACCCAGCGTCAATGGGAGATAAATCAGCAACGCTCAACATCACATCAAATGATCCCGATGAAGTTACGGTTACGGTATCCTTGAGTGGTACTGGGGTGAGTGTGGCTCCTCCGCCACCTGTTGGCGGCACTGGTTACCTTGGACATAAGCTGGCTATCCTGGCACCATGGATTGCTTTAGCTGCAGTTATCATAGCTGGAGCAACCATATTTATGAGGCGCCGCAGGGCTCAAAGCTAAATATTTTTCAGAAAGCAGGATAAAGGAGGGTAAAATGCATCAGCGAAAACTGTTTGGAATCGCCTGGCTGCTTGTGACGTTTCTTCTAGCGGGCTCTTTGTTTGCCTTTGCCGGCGTTGTTTATGCCTTCGCCCCGGACACTGACCTGTCAAATGCCGATGCCTCATTCTGGGGCGAGGATTGGGATGATAGGTCTGGTAAGTCAGTTGCCTGTGCCGGGGATGTCAATGGCGATGGACGCGATGACTTCCTCATCGGTGCCTACTGGGATGAGGACGGCGGAACTCATGCTGGTCAGAGCTATCTCATCCTGGGGCGTGCTGCTGCCGACTGGGGGATGGGCTGCGACCTGTCAAATGCCGATGCTTCATTCATTGGCGAGGATTTGGGTGATGAGTCTGGTTGGTCAGTTGCCTGTGCCGGGGATGTCAATGGCGATGGCCGCGATGACTTCCTCATCGGTGCTCGGGATGATGAGGACGGCGGATCTTTTGCTGGTCAGACCTATCTCATCCTGGGGCGTGCTGCTGCCGACTGGGGGATGGACTTCGACCTGTCAAATGCCGATGCCTCATTCTGGGGCGAGGATGCGGATGATCATTCCGGTGAGTCAGTTGCCTCTGCCGGGGATGTCAATGGCGATGACTTCGATGACTTCCTCATCGGTGCCCGCGGTAATGATGACGGCGGCAATAATACTGGTCAGACCTATCTCATCCTGGGCTGTGCTGCTGCCAACTGGGGGATGGACTTCGACCTGTCAAATGCCGATGCCTCATTCATTGGCGAGGATTCGTATGATGGGTCTGGTTGGTCAGTTGCCTCTGCCGGGGATGTCAATGGCGATGGCTATGATGACTTCCTCATCGGTGCTCGGGATGATGAGGACGGCGGAACTTGTGCTGGTCAGACCTATCTCATCCTGGGGCGTGCTGCTGCCGACTGGGGGATGGACTTCGACCTGTCAGATGCCGATGCCTCATTCTGGGGCGAGGATGCGCATGATTACTCTGGTTGGCCAGTTGCCTCTGCCGGGGATGTCAATGACGATGGCCGCGATGACTTCCTCATCGTTGCTTGGGGTGATATGGAGGGTGGCGGCTATTACACTGGTCAGACCTATCTCATCCTGGGCTCTGCTGCTGCCGACTGGGGGATGGACTTCGACCTGTCAAATGCCGATGCCTCATTCATTGGCGAGGATTCGTATGATGAGTCTGGTAGTTCAGTTGCCTCTGCCGGGGATGTCAATGGCGATGGCTATGATGACTTCCTCATCGGTGCCTACGGTGATGATGACGGTGGAGATATGGCTGGTCAGAGCTATCTCATCTTGGGCTGTGCTGCTGCCGACTGGGGGATGGACTGTGACCTGGCAAATGCCGATGCCTCATTCTGGGGCGAGGATGCGGATGATCATTCCGGTGAGTCAGTTGCCTCTGCCGGGGATGTCAATGGCGATGGCTATGATGACTTCCTCATCGGTGCCCCCTATGATGAGGACGGCGGAAGTGAGGCTGGTCAGACCTATCTCTGGTTGGGCACCTCTCCACCACCAACCCCAATCCACAACCTAAACACAGGGGAGAACTTCTCGACCATTCAGGCTGCGATAGACGACTCTGATACTTTAGCTGGACACACGATTACCGTTGACGCGGGAACATATAATGAAAATGTAGATGTAACTAAGCAATTGACGATTCGCTCAACCTCGGGAAATTCCGCCGATACAATTGTGCATGCATCAAATTCAAATGACCATGTATTTGAAGTGACAGCAAATTATGTGAATATCACCGGGTTCACGGTGGAGAATGCCACCGGATATAAGGCTGGAATATACATTGGAAGTGCAGACCACTGCAACATTTCCAGCAACAATGCAACGAATAACTGGTACGGCATCAGCCTGTATTCTTCGAGCAACAACACCCTCACCAACAACACTGCAAACTCAAACGATGAATACGGCATCTACCTGGAGGAGTCGCCTAACAACACGCTCACGAACAACACAATGTCTGGGAATATCTACAACTTTGATGTTTTTGCTGAGTCTCTTTCAGGTTACATCCAGGATGTAGACACGAGCAATAAAGTGGATGGAAAGCCAATCTATTATTGGGTGAATTACCAGGATGAGCAGGTTCCATGCGACGCTGGCTATGTGGGAATCGTGAACTCTACGAATATAACAGTCCAAGGCTTGACGTTAACCAAGAACGGCGCAGGGGTGATATTGGCATACACAAGCAATTCGAGGATAGAAGATGTGGCCGTCTCACACAGCTATGATGGCATCCGCCTGTGGTGGTCGAGCAACAACACGCTCACCAACAACACCGCCTCAAACAACGACTACAGCATCTACTTGTGTTTCTCGAGCAACAACACGCTCAGCAACAACACCGCTGACTTAAACACCGGCGTTGGCATCTGCCTGGAGGAGTCGCCTAACAGCACGCTCACCAACAACACCGCCTCAGAGAACGATGACTGCGGCATCTGCCTGGAGGAGTCGCCTAACAACACACTCACCAACAACACCGCCTCAGAGAACGATTACTGCGGCATCTGCCTGGAGGGGTCGCCTAACAACACGCTCACACATAACACGGCAAACTCAAACGACGAGTGCGGCATCAGCCTGGATTGGTCGAGCAACAACACGCTCAGCAACAACACCGCCTCAGACAATGGCTATGAGGGCATCTATCTGGATTCGTCGCCTAACAACATGCTCATCAATAACATCGCAAACTCAAACAACGAGTACGGCATCCACCTGTCCGGTTCGAGCAACAACAACATCTATAACAACTACTTCAACAATGCCAACAACGCCTATGATGATGGAACCAACACTTGGAATACGACAAATACTACTGGGCCGAATATCGTCGGCGGACCATATCTTGGCGGAAATTACTGGTACGACTACAGCGGCAGTGATACCAATGGAGATGGCTTTGGAGATACGCCTTACAGTATCACCGGGGGTTCAAGCAAAGATTATCTGCCGTTGTTGGTAACCTATACCCCGCTAAACTGCACCTGTGGCGATATTTGTGTCAATACCACTGGCTGGTGGCCTGCTGGAGGTACTTTCAATGCCAGCAGCACGCCCATTCAGAGTGCAGTTGATAATGCCACTGGGGGAGAGACGATTTGTGTTAAAGATGGTACATACCACGAGAACGTGGATGTGAACACGGCTAATTTGACCATCCAATCTGAAAACGGCGCTGTGAACTGTGTCGTGAACGCACCAAATTCAAATGACCATGTATTTGAAGTGACAGCAAATTATGTGAATATCACCGGGGTTACGGTTCAAAATGCCACTAGATGGGGCAAAGCTGGAATCTATTTAGACGGCGTGCAGCATTGCAATGTTTTCAGCAACAATGTAACGAACAACCACGACGGCATCTACCTGTATTCCTCGAGTAACAACACGCTCACCAACAACACCGCAACCTCGAACGACTACGGTATCTACCTGTATTCTTCGAGCAACAACATGCTCACCAACAACACTGTCGCAGACAACGCCTATGAGGGCATCCGCCTGGATTATTCGAGCAACAACACGTTCACCAACAACTACGTCTCAAACAGTATGGGCGGCATCATCCTGGGGGACTCGCTTAACAACACGCTCACGAACAACACCGCCTCAAACAACAACTACGGGATCCACCTGGGTTATTCGAGCAACAATACGCTCACCAACAACACCGTCTCAAACAACGAGTACGGCATCTACCTGGAGGAGTCGCCTAGCAACATGCTCACGAACAACACAATGTCTGGGAATATCTACAACCTTGAAGTTGAGGCTGAGTCTCTTTCAGGTTACATCCAGGATGTAGACACGAGCAATAAAGTGGATGGAAAGCCAATCTATTATTGGATGAATCACCAGGATGAGCAGGTTCCATGCGACGCTGGCTATGTCGGAATCGTGAACTCGACGAACATAACAGTCCAAGGCTTGACGTTAACCAAGAACGGCGTAGGGGTGCTATTGGCATACACAAGTAATTCAAGGATAGAAGATGTGGCTGCCTCAGGGAACGGAGTCGGCATCATGCTGGGGTCTTCCAACAACAACACGCTCACCAACAACACCGCCCCAAACAACGAGTGTGGCATCTACCTGTATTCTTCGAGCAACAACACGCTCACCGACAACACCGCCCCAAACAACGAGTACGGCATCTACTTGGAGGAGTCGCCTAACAACACGCTCACCAACAACACCGCAAACTCAAACGATGACTACGGTATCTACCTGTATTCTTCGAGCAACAATACTATCTACAACAACTACTTCAACAACACGAACAACGCCTATGATGATGGAACCAACACTTGGAATACGACAAATACTACTGGGCCGAATATCGTCGGCGGACCATATCTTGGCGGAAATTACTGGTACGACTACAGCGGCAGTGATACCAATGGAGATGGACTTGGAGACACTCCTTACAACATCACCGGAGATTCAAGCAAAGATTATCTGCCGTTGCTGTTACCATCTGTTACTGTCGATGCTCCCGCTGGTGTGGAAACTGGAGATTACTTCACTGCCAATATAAGCATCTCCTCGGTAACTGACTTTGATGCTGCTGATTTCAGGGTGGTGTTTAATCCTACAGTCCTGGCAATAGATGACATCACTCCTGGAGCTGACATCACTGATGGGCTGATGGATGGAACTACCATACCTGTTGCCCAAACCAATGAGATTTCTGCAGGCACAGTGAAGGTGGTAATTAATGTGCCTGGCACACCTGGAGTAACTGGCTCAGGCTATCTCTGCCAGATTCGCTTCCATGCCATTGGCGCAGCAAGCACATCCAGCACCATCGATTTGCAGAATGGCACGTTGAGCGACAAGGCTGGCAATTCCATAGCCGCGGCCTGGACTGGTGCTTCCATAAATGTCTTGAATGTCTTGACTCATCCTTTGGGCGATGCTAATGGCGATGACGCGCTCAATGCTCTGGATATCACTGAAGTTGAGCTAATTGTTGCCGAAGCCCCAGGACATCCACAGACTCCAGAAGCTGATGCCAATCAGGATAGTCTATACAATGCCCAGGATATAACCCTAATTGAAATAATTGTAGCTCAAGCTTAAAGAAGGGAAGGAGGAAAGTATGAAAATTAGATGGCGGTTAAGTGGGATAGCAGTAACCTTATGCCTTTTGGTGGGGTTGCTCTTCCTCGCCCCGTTGGTTAGCGCCCAAGCGATTACCGTGAGCGTTGATGCTCCTGCAACAGTAGCTCCTGGAGATTACTTTACTGCCAATATAAGCATCTCCTCGGTGACCGACTTTGATGCTGCTGATTTCAGGGTGGTGTTTAATCCTACAGTCCTGGCAATAGATGACATCACTCCTGGAGCTGACATCACTGATGGGCTGATAGATGGAACTACCATACCTGTTGCCCAAACCAATGAGGTTTCTACAGGTACAGTGAAGGTGGTAATTAATGTGGCTGGCACACCTGGAGTAACTGGCTCAGGCTATCTCTGCCAGATTCGCTTCCATGCCATTGGTGCAGCAAGCACATCCAGCACCATAAATTTGGAGAATGGCACGCTGAGCGACAAGAATGCTACGGCGATACCAGCAACCTGGACAGGAGCCACAGTTCAGGTGGCAGCGGTACCACCTGTTGGCGGTACTGTCTATCCCGTGAACAAGCTGGCCATCCTGGCTCCGTGGATTGCTATAGGTGCAGCCATTATAGCTGGGGCAAGTGTGCTTATGTTAAGACGCCGTAGGACTTGAGATTGCCACGGCATCAAAGATGCCTCGCAATGACGAGGGAAGAGAGGCGCCGCAGGGCTCATGGCTAAATATTGACTGAACCAAAAACTAAGAAGACCCAGGCGAAGCCCCAGAAGAGGAACTTCCGTTGGCTATGGGTTACGCTAGTTTTATTTATCGCTGTTCTCGCTGTTATCTTTATTTCTCAGCGGTCTCAATTCATCACTCCATCTATCCCAGAAGGCACGAGCGCAGCCATCGTTGACCAACTTTACAGCAATTATCCCAACGAGGATTTCACCAGCAACATAACCGAGGACCTTGAGGACTTTGGCTTCAGTGTGGATGTCTATCAGGGCGATGATGTCACCGTTGACCTCTACCGGAATTTACCCGCTTATGATTACGCGCTCATTATCTTCCGAGTTCACTCTGGTGCCATTAGCCCTAACCCAGAGGGTGATGTGGCACCAACGACAGGAACTTACCTGTTTACCAATGAACCCTTTAATCGCATGAAATATACCAGGGAACTGTTGGGTGATGAACTAGCCGCTGCCTATGTTCTGAAAGGTGACCCGGTTTATTTTGTCATCGGCCCAAAATTCATCACCCACAGCATGAAGGGAAACTTTAATAATACTGTTGTAATTGTTGATGGCTGTTCCTGCCTCCATTACGACGACCTGGCTCAAGCTTTTACCAGCAAAGGTGCCTCCTGTTACCTTGCCTGGGACCACAGCGTTGAGCTGGATTACGTAGATGAAGCTACAATAAGCCTGGTGGAAAACCTTTGCTCTAAAGGGCTGTCGGTAAAGGAAGCGGTTGACCATACTATGGCTACAATAGGACCAGACCCGGAATGGGGTGCTTGGCTCAAATACTATCCAGCACAAAGCGCTGACAAGACCCTACAAGAGCTAATTCAATAAGAATGGAAAACTAAACCTGGAGAACTCCTTTTATTCTCAGGTTAGACAAACGTCCGTTTTGTTAAGTCTCCAAACTAATTGTAACGAGCCAAGGCTGTAGCCTTCAGCGAACTCGCCAGAGCCAGGACCATATGCCTGGCCTTGTGCCCGAGGGAGAGCCGGGTAAAATCCAGCACCTGACCTCGTTAGTAGTGTCCATTGCAAGAAGCGAAAATTCAGGATTCACTATCCTTTTTGAGTATATAGTCCCGGGCAATTTTGAGAGCTGCCTCGACCACCTCTGGTTCGATATATTCAGTCAGATCATTCGGGGTGTGATACACCAATCCTTCACTGAACTTACTGATATCGAAACTGATGGCAGCCATATTGGTAGCTTCGACTCCAATTTTGCCGAATTCAGCGGCATCTGTGCTCCCGGCGCCAAAAGGCATGCTGGAAATCTTGGCAACATAGCCCAATGATTTTGCAACATCGACGCACTCCTGTGCCATTTCATGGGAAAGTTTCACAGAATTATTCAGATCACGATGGAGGAAATTGAGGTCTTTGACCTTGTAAAGCGTATCAATGTTCAAGACATAGGTCTTCGTATGCAGTAATTCTGGCCGATGCTTTTTGCAAAAGGCGCGTGCCCCGCGGAGCCCGGCTTCTTCAGCATCGAAAGATGCCATCATCAAGCGAGTATGCCGCAAAGGATTTGTACCTGCTTGCTTAGCATCGTGAAAAAGCTTTGCGGTCTCATTGCTAATTGCTACGGCAATCATGTTATCGCCTGCAGCCGGAGATACCTGCCGGGTCGTAAAGAATGCCAGGGGAAGGACAAAAATGGTACCCACTAGCAGCACCAACGGCAGCCATGGATATGTCCACTCAGGAACAGAACCGCGAAATATTACCAACGCGGTTTCTATCAAAGAAACAAGGAAACCAAGCAGTAGAAACCCTATCCCTGCAGTGATAAATCTAGAATAGTATTTTGGGGCGTGGGCAATAAGTTGAAATACGTAGGCGGCGTCATGATGTCCGCTGACGATGATTTGCTGCCTCACCTCGCCTTCTGGCTCAATGGAGCCAAACACGTTATACCCGGTAGCTTTGGGAAAGAGTGGGTCGAATGTTTCCCAATAGCGCACGAATTGGCAATAAAATACAAGTATTCCTAATGAGTAACCGATGAGCGCAGGCAAGGGGAACTGGAGATATAATAGAATGGAGCAAATGATATAAAGAACGACCAGTGCGGGGATGTATTTTAGAAAGCTCTTCGGGTGGATGGTGAAATCTTCAATTCGCACGGAGTCCGCGTCACAATTTTTGGTGAATTCCTCTTTTACCCGGTTGGCAGCATTCCGGCAAGCCTCTGTACCTGCCAGGCGATTAGCATATCTTTCTACGACTTCGTTAGTAAAATCGAAGACGCGTTGCACATGACTTTTGTTTACGTCTAAGATAGAGTTTGCCATATCAGGACAGTATGCGCATATTAAGGCTCTGCTCAGTAGGTGTCAAGACGTTTAGCAAACCGAAAACCAGTGGCTGCGGCTATTATCCTTCAGGGATTTTTGGATAGCTTGAACAAAGATTGTTAGCCCTTTCTGTGTGAAGGAGCTACTTTTTTGTCAAAAGCTTATCCAGTGTTATAAAGAACTCTATGTCTTTCCGCTTGAACCTGCGGTCACCTCTTGGCCCGAGGCGATAGGCATGAAGCAGCCTTTTATTTGCCCACTGTCTTATTGTGTTGGGATGAACACGCAATAGCTTAGCTGCCTCACCAGTGGTCACCATCTCTGAATCCATCGACTCCAGTTTCATCTTCGCTTTCATCTTAGGAGACCTGGATTTAATGCCCATAAAGTGGCTGTTAAGATTTCATTAAAAATGGGGTGCCCTTCGCCGGGAGGATTTGCTTGCTGGTCTTGTAGCCTCCACGGGTTAACCACCAAACTCTTGAAAAGCAACCAGCCTGCAAAGTAGTCGTGATACCATAATCTCTGAAGAGGAATCAATATGGAGTTGCCAGACCTCACCCGTTCTTACCTGGGTTAGCTGCAAGAAACTAATGGGAGTATTGACAGAGTAAAAGGTAGAGTTCACTGTTGGCACAGCACCTACAGTTACAGGAGCAGCGCTGATTAATACTGTGGCAAAGGTGGTGGTTTGTGCTCCTCTACAAGCTCTTTAAACGCCTTATTCTGTAATTTCTCCAGGCATGACCTTAGTTGCTGGCGTTCCTTTTCAGACAGCGAAGATATTATCTTGTAGATGGACTTTCTCCTGGTTGACTTATCATAAGCTTGCCGTCCCTTCTCCGTTATGCTCACCCGCACCATGTTCTTTCTGTCCAGATCTTGGGTCTTTGTCAGCAGCCCCCTCTTTTCCATCCTGTTCAAAAGCGCGGAAACCGAGTGGGGCTCTCTAAATATCCGCCGGGAAATCTCGGAAGGCGTTGCCTTTTCACCAATGGCCTGGATGACCACCAAAACCCCGACCTCTATAACTGAGATACTGTATTGATCAAGTTCTTTCTGTCTCGCCCTGAGTACCGCATCCGTAGTCTGGTGTAGCAGCACCCAGAGGTTGTAATCTCCGTCCACAGGTAACAAATTTTTCATAGTCCCTCCATATTTCGTAATTGGCTAAAGTTGCCACTGAATCGTCTGACTTACCTCCTTTCCTGCTCTTGTTTTCATCTTTACTTTCATCTACGGAAGAGCGCAGCCCCAACTACAAGAATTCCCAGCGCAATCAATGCACACTTGACCCATTTGCTATTTCCTGTCATCCTTTACCTCTTTTCTGTCGTTCATCCGCTTCTCAAAACACTCCTGGCATATACCATGAGAATCTCCCTCCACTCCGTTACCCTCTTTCTCCCCAATATATCTGCCACAGTAAGCACAAACAATTTTCATCGTCTGCCTTACCTTCTTTTCTGTCCCTTTTTTCATCTCTACCTTCATCTTAGGAAGTTTAGATTTAATGCCCATAAAGTGGCTGTTAAGATTTCGTTAAAAATGGGGTGGCCTTCGCTGGGATGATTTGTTTAGGATTATTTAGGAGCCAGGTTTACCGTTTCGATCTTGCAAACTCCTCCCTCATGGTTTTGTAGGTCTCAGCCTGGTCCGGCAAGCCATGCATCTTCGTCGACACCTCCTCCGTGAAGTGGGTAATATCAATCGGGTCACGCCGCGGTTTGTCTTTCTGTTCCCTTTTCTCCTTCATACTACTTTCCAATCACTCCGCTTTCGATTATTCGTGTTCCTCTAAACCCCCTCCATCGTCTCCTGGCCCTGTAGTGTTACCTCCCTCTACAGCTTTTTGATAAAGTTCCTCCAATTTGAACAATTCAAGCGATTCTCTCCTTGACAGTCTTCTCTTTTGCTCAAGGTAGAACAAGCGCCGTAGTTCTTCCCGCGGCAATGTGGCTATCGTTCTCTTCCTTTCCATGTGTCTCCCTTTATTATCTACCTCACGTGTGCCACAGCTATACCTGCAGAACCATTAACCCCAAGGAATAGATAGCCGTGTAATCGATCAGCCATCTTTATCACTCACCAATAACCTGGTGCCGTGGTTAAAAGGAAGCACTTCATAACCACCCACAGGACCATTCAATATACCCTCTTTTTCCCCAATGTATCTGCCACAGTAAGCACAAACAATTCTCATCGTCTGACTTACCTTATTTCCTGCTCCCGTTTTCATCTCTAGCTTCATCTTAGGAAGCCTAGATTTAATGCCCATAAAGTGGCGGTTAATATTTCGTTAAAAATGGGGTGCCCTTCGCTGGGAGGATTTGTTTAGGATTATTTAAGAGCCAGTTTGTTTTCTTTAAATTCTGTTTAGTCTCCCTGTGCTACGATGCATTGGTGGTAGAAGGGTTGGGGGGAAGAACGGATACAGGGAGGTCCTTTTCGGAATACGAGATGATGGAAAAGGGAGCGAAAGAGAAAGAGCAGAGAATCTTCATGAACTCGACTGCGTCTTGCCCAAATTATCTGGATTTTTGCCTAGTTATTTGCCATGCTATAATAGGGATTATCGTATAGGAATTATCGTGTGAAACAAAGCAAGCTGGAGCAAGGAAACGGAGAGGTGAAGCATAAGACGGAAGATGAGAGGAAGACCAAAGTACAGCTCATAGGTGAGTTGGCGGAGGTGCGCCAACGAATTGTTGAACTAGAAGCCCATGCCGCGCAAATGGGAAGAATTACCGAACGCAAGCGAGCAGAAGAAGAATTGGTCCGCCTATCTAGTGCTGTAAAGATGTCCACAGATAGCATCGTAATCGGTGACCTTGATGGAAAAATCATAGATGTAAATGAAGCTACCCTGAAAATGTACGGCACCGACGACAAAAGGGACTTGATTGGGAAAAGTTCCTTTGAGCTTATCGCTCCTGAAGAACTAGAAAAAGCGTTAGCGGGTACGAAAGAGGTGCTGGAAAAGGGATACGTCAAGAGTCGAGAGTATCACATTATCACCAAGGACGGCGGTACAATTCCTGTGGAGATGAGCGTAGCCATCATGAAAGACGCGGATGGCAAACCGATAGGATCTGTAGGTGTGAGCAGGGACATCACCGAGCGCAAGAAGGCGGAAGAGAAGCTCACAGAGAGTGAGAACAAATTTAGAACCATCTTCGAAAATATTGGGGACATTTATTACCGGGTAGACCTCAAAGGAAACCTGACATTGGCAAACCCGGCCGCAGTTAAGATTATGGGATACGACAGTATAGAAGAAGTTATTGGAAAAAATCTTGCTGAGGATTTCTATTATTACCCTGAAGCTCGAAAGATTTTCATGGAAGAACTCAAAAAGCATGGTGAAGTTAAAAATCTTGAAGTAACCCTAAAACGAAAAGACGGGACACTTGTTATTGTAGAAGTCAACTCTCATTTTGTTCACGATGCCACTGGTAAGCCTATAGAGGTAGAAGGCATAGCGCATAACATCACCGAGCGCAAGGAGGCAGAGAAGAGGCTGCAGGAGAGTGAGGAAAAACTGCGTGTCATGTTTGGATCTATTACAGATGGAGTTATCGTCACCGATTTGACAGGTACCGTTGTAGAAGCGAATGACGGCGCAGCTCACCTGGTTGGATACAGTAATAAGGAAGAACTTATTGGGCGAAACGCCTTTGAATTTGTGTCGCCCAAAGACCGTGCGCTGGCCATGAATGCCACGAAGAAGACACTAGATGAGGGACTAGTCCAGGAGAGAACGGAGTACACAATCTTGACTGCGGATGGTAGAGAAATTGACACCGACTCTAGTGCTACTGTGCTGTATGATAGCTCTGGGAACCCGGTGGGAATCATCAATGTGGTGAGGGACATCACCAATCGCAAGCGCGCGGAGGAGACTTTAAAGGAATCTGAAGAAAAGTCCCGAACTTTTATAGACACTGCAAGTGATTTAATGCATATTACCGATAGAACTGGAAATATTACTGATGTGAATGAATCAATGGCCAGAATCTTAGGATATTCCAAAGAAGAGCTAGTTGGAATGCACTTTACCCAGATTTTACCCTTAAAAACTTTTGAAAGAGATTTCAAACCACCCTTTGAAAAATTCATAAAAAGGGGGGGAGAAATTGCTTTTGATACTGCCTTCACAACGAAAGACGGGAAAGAAGTCTACGGTGAATTAAGGACGGTTGCTATCCATGACAGGCGTGGCAGGTATGCCGGAAGCCGAGTAGTATTTCATGACCTCACCGAGCGCAGGAAAGCAAAAGAGGAACTTCAAGAAAAGAATGAGCAGTTGGAAGCACAGCGTGAGGAACTGGTGAGGAAAGCCACCGAGTTGGAAATGGTGAACCAGGCTAAATCTGAGTTTCTAGCTAGTATGTCTCACGAGCTACGGACGCCGCTGAATGCCGTTATCGGCTTTTCAGAATTGATGCTGGATGGCATCCCCGGTGAAATCAACGATGAGCAAAGAGGATGCGTTAATGACATCTTGGACAGTGGAAAGCACCTGTTAAATCTTATTAACGATATCCTTGATCTTTCTAAGGTAGAGGCGGGAAAGATAGAACTCAAGCTGCAAAATCTGGATATCGCCGCTATTATCAATGGTGTAGTACAAATTATGAAACCTGTGCTGGACAAGAACGGGCAAGAGATTGAGGTCAGCGTAATGCAGGGGCTGCCAAAAGTTCGGGGTGACAAAAATAGACTAGAGCAGATATTGCTGAATCTGCTCAGCAATGCCAGTAAGTTTACTGAGCAGGGAGGCAGAGTGCAAATTCACGTTGGGCGAGAGGGCGACTACTGCCAAGTAGCAGTGATGGACACCGGCATTGGTATCATGAAAGAGGACCAGGAGCATATCTTCGAAGCCTTCATCCAGGGAGAGACCCTATCCGATAGGAAGAAGGAAGGCACTGGGCTCGGATTGACGCTAACCAAGCAGTTCGTGGAGGCTACAGGTGGCAGAATATGGGTGGAGAGCAAATATGGGAAGGGCAGTACATTCGTCTTCACCCTTCCTCTGGCTGGAGAGCCATTGGAGACATCTCTGGGTGATAGGCAGAGCAGTTATTCCTGAGAGGAGAACTGGTAATGTCTAAGAAGATACTGATTGTGGAGGATGACCCACGAAATCTAAAGATGATCCAGATGACACTTAGGCCATATGGCTATTCCTTGCTTGAAG
>Ga0307431_1000288_pt1 | contig 37012 bp, 35 predicted proteins | sample SalMarWE160170MG_FD_202155 | JGI IMG/M metagenome (GOLD analysis project Ga0307431, IMG submission 202155) | Salt marsh sediment microbial communities from the Plum Island Ecosystem LTER, Massachusetts, United States - WE1603-170 | ecosystem: Environmental > Aquatic > Marine > Intertidal zone >...
TCTCTACTTCATCATAGTCACGGAGCCCGAGTATTTTGGGGTCAACCTCAACCTCGCCGGAGTCCGAAAGGCTAACTAAAAGCACAGCACCTCTTTCTCTTTGGTCAGGTATCCACTCCGGCGGGCCGGAATACCAGGCTGGAGGCTTCTCCAAACATTTATAGACCCGGTGCCAGTGCCCCAGCGCCAGATAATCCATGCCGCTGGCTTTAACATCCTCAAGCCTGAAGACATGGTCATCCTCCGCTATCTTTTCCGGGATATAGAGCGAACCGTGAGCCATAGCGATATGAAATTTACTCGAGGTCGAGCGCTTGAGTTCTTTCAATGGGCTTACGTAGGACCTGTTACTTAGATTTGGTTTCCCATATACCGTTAAATCAAGGCCGGGATACTCCTTGCAGGATATATTTTCATCGGCAAAAATTTTTAGATTGGAGCATTTCCCTTCAAAGTCAACTTTTCTGTAAATTGATGAGGAATCAAGAGAATCATGCGTGCCAGGGATAAGGCAGACTGGAATATTATTTGACCCAAGCAAATTAAATTGCTCTACCACCAAATCTATATTTCTTTGTGGTTGCTGGTTAGCATCAAATAGGTCTCCGGCAATTAAAACGATGTTCACTCCCTCATCTATTGCAGTGGCTATGACGTTCTTGAATGTAGTTCTCAACTGCTCTCGTTGAGAGGCACCCTTGTTTCCTAGACCTGAGAACTTCGTCCCGAGGTGAATATCAGCAGTGTGCAAAATCTTGAGCATGACAAATGTCCCTTCGCCAGGAGCGCCGTTAAAATTCTTAAACCGGCGTTCTTATTGAGATTGCTTCGCTCTGCTCTCAATGACTTTCTTAGCCACGAACCTTGGGGAGCAGCAGAATACCTACAGCGACCGCAGTTGCTATAACGGAGACCAAATACATTCCTGCCCCGGCAGCTAGACCTATAGCAGCAGTCATCCAGATGGTGGCTGCAGTAGTTAGCCCTGCCACCTCTTTTTCACGCTGGCCACGGAGAATAACGCCAGCGCCGATAAAACCAATTCCAACTACTACTCCAGCGGCAACTCGAGAGATGTCAACTGCTGCACCACCAAACCCGTATATAGATGCCAATGTGAAAAGGGCTGACCCGGAGCTAACTAATATATGCGTACGTATTCCCGCTACCTTGCCTGCTCGCTCCCGTTGATAACCAATGCCTGCCCCCAAGGCAACAGCCAATAAAAACCTCAATGTCATTTCTAGCAAGGGACTCAAATTCATCACCTCCGCGTTCAGAAGATTTCAGAGAGCTTAATTCTTGCCTTCGACATTACTACCCCCCTTTTTTTGCCGCCAACAAACGATTCAGGGCATTCATATACGCCTTGGCACTGGCAACAATTATGTCAGTAGAAGCACCCCGCCCGGTATAGGTTACACCCTCGCTCTCTATTCGTATCAAAACCTCCCCGATGGCATCAATCCCCTCACTAACCGATTTAACGGTGAACTCCGTAAGTCTATTAGGTATCATCACGATGCGGTTGATAGCTTTATATACGGCATCCACAGGACCTGTGCCCAAAGCAGCGTCGGCCAAACTCTGCCCATCTGGACCGATAAGTCTAACCGCTGCCGTAGGGAGGCTATGGTCACCACAGGAAACTTCAACATGGTCAAGATGGTACATTTCGGTAACAGTGCGTAATTCCTCGGCTATCAGAGATTCAATATCCCGGTCTGTGATTTCCTTCTTCTTATCCGCTAACTTCTTGAAGCCCTGAAAGGCGCGGTTTAAGGCTTCTTCGCTTAAAGTGTAGCCAAGCTCGGATAGTCTCTCCTTGAAGGCATGTCTACCACTCACCTTACTCAGCACCAGGGCACTCGAAGGGATGCCCACCGATCTGGGGTCCATAATTTCGTAAGTGATGGACTTTTTGAGCACGCCATCTTGATGGATACCTGACTGATGGCGGAAGGCATTTGCCCCAATGATAGCTTTGTTAGGCTGGACGGGAAACCCAGTCATCTCGCTAACCAGACGACTTGTCCGGTAAATTTGAGTCGTATCAATATCAGTGGTGAGGTTGAAGAAATCCTGGCGAGTTTTTAGAGCCATGACAATCTCTTCTAGAGAAGCATTGCCCGCTCTCTCACCGATGCCGTTAATGGTACATTCAACCTGCCGCGCGCCTACCTTTATTGCCTCGAGACTATTAGCCACGGCCAACCCCAGGTCATCATGACAATGCACGCTGATCACAGCCTTGCCGATGTTAGGCACGTTGTCCAGTATACCCCGGATTAAACCGCCAAATTCCTGGGGTGTAGCATAGCCCACAGTATCGGGGATGTTAACCGTGGTTGCCCCAGCGTTGATCACTGCCTCCAGAATCTGGTAGATGTAAGCAGGGTCAGCACGACTGGCATCCATCGGTGAAAACTCAACGTCGTCTAAATGACTCTTAGCTCGAGCCACCATTTCCTGAGACATCTTTAGAACTTCATCCCGACTCCTCCTGAGCTGGTGAGCAAGATGAATGTCTGAGGCTGAAAGAAAAACATGAATTCTAGGATGCTTGGCTTCTTTAACCGCCTCCCAAGCTCTGTCTATGGCTTCGACACTGGCAAGGGTCAGAGCGCAAATTATGGGACGCTTAAGCTCCCGGGCAATAAGGCTGATAGCCTCAAACTCCCCAACTGAGCTAGCAGGAAAACCAGCTTCGATAACATCAATGCCAAGTTTATCCAACTGCCTGGCTATTTCCAGCTTCTCCTGGAGGTTCAAGCTCGCTCCCGCAGCTTGCTCACCATCTCGTAATGTAGTGTCGAAAATAATAACCTTTTCCATGATTCTCTCCCTCAATAGAACCACATAGTCTTTGAAGTCCTAGCCAAGGTGTCCCTTTTCAGCTATGATACAGTAAATAACATCTGCACCAAAAAAGCCTGCCTGTGCCCGCACAGCAGACAGGTACTTGTAAAGAGACAACGATGAATAGGATAAACGCCAAAGACAAATTTGTCAATGACGGCCAAGTGGAGATATAATTTAGCACTAAGAAATTAACCACACTGGGAGAAGCAGGGCTATTCCATTCTGGCAACAAGCTTAAAAATGGTACTGATAATAGACAACTATGATTCCTTTGTTTACAACCTCGCCCAATACTTGGGGGAACTGGGCTGGCAACCAGTGGTCTATCGCAATGACAAGATAACTCTGGCACAAATCGAAGAGCTAGCCCCTAGTCATATCGTCGTCTCCCCAGGACCTTGTACTCCACTGGAAGCAGGCATCTCCAATGAGGTAATGCGGCACTTTGGTGGAAAAATCCCTATACTGGGGGTGTGTTTGGGGCATCAATGCATTGGCTATGTCTATGGAGGCAAAATTGGTCAGACATTGCCAGTCCACGGCAAGACTTCCATTATCCACCACGATGGCAAAACTATCTATCAGGGCTTACCCAATCCCTTTCCAGCAACACGCTACCACTCCTTAATTATCGAAGCTGAGGGTCTTCCATCCTGCCTCGAAGTCACCGCCAAAACTCCTGAAGGGACAATAATGGGAGTGAGACACCGAGATTACGTAGTGGAGGGGGTTCAGTTTCACCCTGAATCCATCCTCACTGAAGTAGGACATAACCTTTTAGCTAACTTTCTTGGTTTTACCCGGCCAGTCTGGAACGAAGGTAGTATTTAACTAACGTGAAGCGACATCATTGTAAGCCTCATTTACTATCACCGACGCCACCTGTCATTGCGAACGAAGTGAAGCAATCTCGGTGGCAGGGCATTCTTGGGGATTGCTTCGGCACTTAGGTGCCTCGCAATGACGAGCAGAGTTGAAATCATGGCAGAAATTATTTATCTCGACGGCCGACTTGTACCCCGTTCCAAGGCTAAGCTATCTCCATTCGACCATGGCTTCCTTTACGGATACGGCTTATTCGAGACCATGCGGGCTTACCAGGGGCATATCTTCCACCTCGACCGCCATCTTGCCCGCCTTCGCCGCTCCGCCCAGAGCCTCGGTCTGACACATAGCAGCCTGAACATAGTGGAAGGGAAGCAATCTCTGGAAACTGCCTGCCTGGAAACCCTCGAGGCTAATAAGCTCAAGGATGCCCGCCTGAGGCTCACCGTTTCGGCTGGAGAAGGCGACATGACGCCTGACCCAGGCACTTGCTCCAGCCCCACCGTTTTAATCACTGCCCGAAACCTTGTTCCCTTGCCACCAGAAAAATATGAATCAGGTTTTAAAGCAGCCCTATCCTCCCTGCGCCGTAATAGCCAGTCGCCCTTATCCCGACTAAAGTCTACCTGCTATATGGAAAATATCCTCGCCCGGATGGCAGCCAGAGCTGTTAGATGCGATGAAGCTATCTTGCTCAATGAACAAGGCTACTTAGCCGAAGGCAGCACGACTAATATCTTCCTGGCGAGTAATGGAGAGCTCATCACGCCCTCTTTGGAAAGTGGTGTACTGCCTGGAATCACCAGAGAAGCAGTCATGGAAATAGCTCGGTCTTCAAATATCAAAACCATGGAAAGACAGGTAGAGTTAAAAGAGTTAATCGAGGCAGAAGAAGCCTTTATCACCAATTCTGTACTGGAGCTTATGTCCCTAACCAGGTTTGAGGGTAAGCCTATCGGCACAGGTAAACCCGGTCAGCTAACCAAAGAATTGCTGGCTGCCTATAGAAAAATCGTGAACGAAGCATTATAATAAAAAAAGGGAAGCCATGAATTCAAACGAAACAGGCGAGCTTCTTTTCGGAACAGCCGGTGTTCCTATCAGTGCTAAACCCCGTTCCACAGAGGCTGGCATTGAGCGTATTGCAGAGCTCGGCCTCGGCTGCATGGAGGTGGAATTTGTGCGAGGGGTAAAGATGAGCCCCAAGGTTGCCGTCTCGGTGGGAGAATTAGCAGCGAGAAAGAAGGTAGCGCTCACTGCTCACGGACCTTACTTTATAAACCTGAACGCCGTGGAGCCGGAAAAAGTACACATGAGTAAAGAAAGGATACTGCAAACTGCTCGCATCGCTGCTCTTTTCGGCGCCAGAAGTATCACCTTCCACGCTGCCTTTTATCTCAAAAGCACCCCCGCAGAGACCTACACCGTGGTCAAAAGGCATCTAGGGGATGTAGTGAACATCCTGAGAGGCGAAGGTAACAAAGTGAGGATATCCCCTGAAGTTACCGGAAAACCTTCTCAATTCGGCACTTTGGAGGAAATACTTCAGCTTAGCAGCGAGATAGAAGGAGTTGCCCCTTGCATTGATTTTTCCCATTGGCATGCCCGGACAGGAAAGGCTAATTCTTATCAAGAGTTTCTCGATATCTTGAACCAGGTTGAAAGGAAAGTAGGCAGGCAAGCTTTAGATAATATGCATATCCATCTCTCCGGGATTGCCTACGGCAAGAAGGGCGAAATCAAGCACTTGATGCTCCCGGACTCAGACTTACAGTATGAGGAGCTACTTAAAGCCCTAAAGGAACGGAAGGCAAAAGGAGTAGTCATCAGCGAGAGTGTGCCTTATTTGGAAAATGATGCTCTCCTCCTCCAGCAAACCTACCGGGCTCTCCCCTAGCTAGTACTCCGCGAGAATTCCGCTTTGCTCTTCTAAATAGCTACAAAAGGAATTTTTGCGATTAACTATATTCAGAGAGCTTTGACCTGGTATTTGGCTTTGCCTTCTTCGTAGAGGTCGCCGCCATAAATGTCGTTTATGACCGTAACGGATAAGTCCGCCACCTCCAGGCGGCGAAGGGCTTCAGCACCAAGTTCTTCGTAGGCTATCACCTCTACCCTTTTGATGCTCCTGAAAACTATGGCTCCGGCACCCCCTATTGCTCCCAGGTAGACCGCCTTGTGCTTCACCATGGCATCCTTGACAGCTTTGGACCACGAGCCCTTGCCAATCATTCCCTTCAACCCTTCGGCGATCAGGCGAGGGGCATAAGCATCCATCCTCCCACTGGTGGTGGGGCCAGCTGAGCCGATTATCCTTCCCGGCCTGGCCGGGGTGGGACTCATGTAATATATTGTTGCTCCTTTGATATCGAAAGGCAGAGACTTCCCATGGTCCAGAGCTTCGACCATCCTTTTATGAGCGGCATCGCGGGCGGTATAGATGACCCCGGTAAGCAAAAGATTGTCCCCGGCTTTGAGGTCTTTCAAGACTTCGTCAGTTAAAGGGAGCATAACCTCCTTAGACATAGCTCTCAACTTGTATTTACCCTTTACATCTTTGTTTCCAACCTGCTTTTTTGCTTCATTTACAGGATTGTTTCTTCACGGCGAGCGCACCAGCACTGCATGTTAACTGCTACAGGCATGCTGGCAATATGGCAAGGGAAGGTTTCCACATGAACCGCTAAGGCGGTAACTGTGCCACCATAGCCCATGGCACCGATGCCCAGATTGTTAACTCTTCCCAGAATTTCCCTCTCTAAATCGGCAACCTCAGGATCAGGGCTCGGTTCGCCAACTTTGCGTAACAACGCCTTTTTAGCTATAAACATGGCCTTTTCCGTCGTCCCACCTATGCCGACACCAATAATAACCGGTGGGCAAGGATTGCTACCAACCTTGTCAACAAGGTTGACGACAAAATCTACGACCCCCTGGCGTCCATCAGCTGGAGTTAGAACAGTCAGACGAGAGCAATTTTCCGAGCCACCTCCTTTGGGCAAGACGCTGATCTTCAGCCTGTCTCCGGGAACTATATCGGTATAAATCATAGCTGGTGTGTTATCTGTGGTGTTTACTCTGGCAAAACAAGGCTGGCTCACTATGGATTTACGCAAATAACCCTTATCATACCCCTGGCGTACTCCTGCGTTTACTGCTGTATAAAGGTCCCCACTGGTTATGTGTACTTCCTGGCCTAGTTCCAGCATGACTACAGCGGCACCGGTGTCCTGGCAAATAGGAATTTGTTCTTTTCCGGCAATTTCCACATTTTCCAGGATTCTACCCAGTACGTCACGGCAAACAGGGGATTTTTCTTTTTCCCTTGCTTGCTTCAGAGCAATTATCACATCCGGGGGCAAATAATGGCAGGAATGCTCAAATAAACGGGCTACGGTGTTCGTTACATCACCAGCCTGAATTTCTCTCATTGCACCTAACATTCATCATAAGTTCATGACCTCGACTAGCTCTCGCACGGCATTGGCTGATTTCTTCAGTGCTGCATCTTCTTCAGGAGTCAACTCGAGCTCTATTATCTGCTCAATGCCGTTTTTGCCCAATTTAACAGGAACCCCTACAACCACTCCACTGATGCCATATTCTCCCTCCAGATAGGCAGCGCAAGGTAATATCTCTTTTTTACCCAGAATTATGGCATCCACCATTTGAGCTGTGGCTGCCGCTGGGGCATAAAAGGCACTGCCCGTTTTAAGCAAGCTTACTATTTCACCTCCGCCATTAACTGTGCGCTCTACCAGGCTATCAATCTTCTCTTTAGACAGAAGTTCGGTAATAGGAACACCGCCAACTGTACAAAGTCTGGAGATTGACACCATCGTATCACCATGCCCGCCTAAAACACAGGTGGATACATCCTTTACTGAAACATTGAGTTCTTGAGCGATGAAAGTCCGAAACCTGGCACTGTCGAGGATGCCAGACTGCCCAAATACTCTATTCCGGGGGAACTTACTTATATGAAGAGCTAACTGAGTCATGGCATCCAAAGGATTGGTCACCATGATAGTTATGCAGTTAGGTGCATACTGGACAACTTTCTCGATGACCTCCCGGACTATCTTCATGTTGGTGAGCACCAGGTCATCCCGGCTCATCCCAGGTTTACGCGGTACACCCGAGGTGATGACCACAATATCTGAATTGGCAGTTTCTTCATAGTCATTAGTTCCCGTAACCTTAACGTCCGAATCAACCAGGGGGGTGGCTTCCAGCATATCCAGTCCCTTGCCCTGAGGAAGCCCTTCAATTATGTCTAGCAACACAATGTCCGCATACCCTTTTTCAGCAATCCTGAAAGCACAAGTGGCACCGACATTGCCCGCGCCAATTATAGAAACCTTGCTGTGCTTCGTATTTACCTCCCTGTTGATTCCTTCCATATTGCCCATTCCAATGTAATGAGAAATTCAAGCAATAACAGCTAAGATATCACCCATGTTTACTGAATCTCCAGGTCCGAAGCCGACCGCCTTAACCACTCCATCAACGGGGGCTGAAATAGTATTTTGCATCTTCATTGCCTCCAGGATAAGCAGCGTATCACCAGCCTTTACTTTATCAGCTACATTAACCAAATAGCGGATAATCATACCAGGCATGGGGGCAAGTACCTTTGTCCCCTCAGCAACTGCAGCAGGTGGCGCTTTCTTTTCCTCTACCTTGGGGGGTGCCTTTATAGTCGTAGATGGTGTAGGTGAGGGAGCAACGGCACTTGCTCGTGGAGAAACAGTGAAAGTTGGAGAACCCCCCACAGCCTCCACATCCACTTCATAGTATTCATCCTCAACAAAAACATTGAATGTCCTTACACCGGGCCCCTTTTCAGGGACAGCTTTCTCCGGTTTTTCCGACAGCTCGCCAGCTTTAGCTTTGGCGATAAGTTCATCCTCTTTTTTCACCTCCTCAAGGGTCTTAGGAGCACGGGGAGGTTTCCAATCGTCGGGAATAGTTTTATCTATGCCATATTTATATTTCAAGAAGCGCGAGCCGGTAGTGGGATAAAGAGCACAGGTAAGCACATCCTGGATATTTTTGGCAAATTCTTTAGACTCCTTCCTGGCTTTTTCCAGTTCTGGCTCTAACATATCAGCAGCCCGGCACTCGATTGGCTCTTCACCCCTTTCGTAGCCCTTGAGCACCATTTTCTGGATTTTCTCATCGATCGGCGCTGGCGACTTACCGTAAAGCCCCCAGCAATAATCCTTGGTTTCCTTTGGGATCATCTTATAGCGCTCAACCAGGACATTCTGCACCGCCTGAACACCAACGATCTGGCTTGTAGGTGTAACCAAGGGGGGGTAACCAAGTTCGGCTCTGGTCTTAGCAGTTTCCGCTCGCACTTCATCCAGCCTGTCCAGAGCATTAGCCTGCTTCAGTTGTGCCACAAGGTTCGTGGTCATGCCACCAGGAATTTGGTGGAGCAGTACTCCAGTATCAATAACCGACATTGCCGATGTGTCCAGGAAGTCTCTGTATTTAGGGGCAATTTGCTCTAGCATCTGGGCACACTTGAATAGTTGTTCAATGTCAAGCCCTGTATCCCTGTCTGTGCCATATAGTGTAACTACCAGAGGCTCAATAGCCGGTTGTGAGGAGCGCAAGGCGAAGGGAGATAAAGCGGTGTCAATGATATCCACCCCAGCTTCAATGGCTTTTAACAAAGACATAGAACCTTGTCCACTGGTGTAGTGAGTGTGCAGCTCAACAGGAACCTTCAGGTTCTGTTTAAGAGCTTTGACCAACTCATAGGCATCATAGGGAGAAATAAGCCCAGCCTGATCCTTAATACAAATGGAGTCAGCACCCATGTCTTGGAGGACGCGAGCTTTCTTGACATAGTATTCCAGATTATAGACCGGCCCACCCATCCTTGGCTGAGTCAGTGAATAACATATAGCTCCTTGATAGTGTTTGCCCGCCTTCTTAATTGCTTTGGCAGCACGTTCATGATTGCGCTCGTCATTTACAGCATCGAAAACACGGAAAATATCAATGCCCACTTCAGCAGCTTGCTCCACGAAGACATCAACCAGATCATCGGGATGGTTTCGATAAGCGACTAAATTCTGTCCCCGTAAAAGCATCTGCAGTGGAGTATCGGGCATGAGTTTCTTTAATTTGCGAGGTCTGTCCCAGGGGTCTTCACCCAAGAACCGGTGGGGCACGTCAAATGTTGCCCCTCCCCAGACTTCCATAGAGTAGAAGCCACATTGATTCATTTCAGGGGCCATCCATTCCATATCTTCAGTTCGCATCCTGGTAGCCAATGTGCATTGATGTCCGTCACGAAAGGTAGTGTCACAAATTTTGACCGGGTTCTTAGCCTTCGGCCTCGTCTTTACCTTATCGGTGGTTAAATCTTTGGCCAAAATTGGGCCTTTTCCTAATTCGCTCATAAATTACTCCTTCCCGTCATTACGAGTTCTTCGTTTCTTGTCATCCTGAGCCCCGACCTGTCGGGGCGAAGAATCCAGACCCCTTGCTAGCCTCTTCGCCTCGCTTAGAGCTTTATTCCAGGATAACAGCCAAATGTTATCACCCTAGGAACAATTCCTCGCTGCCAGAGTATCCTCATCAACTCCTCATGCCCAGAGCTACCCCACGAGCCTGAGACCATTAATGGCCTTTGCTGAAGCATTGCCGGCCTCAGAGCCTTTTCTTCCTCTTTCATATAAGCAGCCACAGCAGCAGTAATAGCAGCTATCGTTCCTTTTTTGTTTTTCAATTGCGCCTCCGCTTAAATTTCCTCACACAGGGATATTTCCATGTTTCTTTGGGGGTCTCGTCTCTCGTTTAGTAGAGAGAAATTCCAAGGCCTTGATTATCTTGGGGCGGCTTTCATTGGGTAGAATAACTTCGTCAATGTATCCCCGCGAGGCGGCAATGTAAGGATTATATAGCAGGTCACGATATTCCTGAATCTTTTCTTGCTCTTTTGCTTCAGGATCAGATGCAGCCTCTATCTCCTTGTGGAATATAACCGGTGTCGCTCCTTCAGCACCCATCACTGCAATCTCCGCTGTGGGCCAGGCGAAAACAAAATCAGCGCCTAAATCTTTACTACACATGGCAAGATATGAACCTCCATAGTCCTTGCGAATGATTAAGGTAATCTTAGGAACCGTAGCCTCGGAGTAAGCCCACAAAAGCTTAGCTCCGTGTCTTATTATTCCCAGCCATTCTTGATCTTTCCCTGGTAAGTAACCAGGGACATCGGCAATGGTAAGCAAGGGAATATTAAAAGCATCGCAGAACCTGATAAATCGGGTGATTTTATCCGAGGCATTGACATCAAGGCACCCGGCAAGATGCATTGGTTGATTAGCGATAACGCCCACTGTTCTGCCATTAAGCCTGGCAAAACAAGTGATGGCATTTCGTGCATAATTATAGTGGGGCTCAAGTATCTCACCGTTATCTACAATGGATTGGATAACATCCCTCATATTATAGACCTTGCTAGGCTCGTCGGGTATGATGCTGCCAAGGGCAGGATCGACACGGTTTGGGTCATCGGTAGGCTTAATTAAAGGAGGGTTCTCTTTATTATTTGAGGGAAGGTAACTCAGAAGCTTTTTAATGAGTTCGATAGCCTTGGCATCGCCATCACAGGCGAAATGGCATACACCACTTTTAGCGGCATGACTCATGGCACCGCCTAGCTCCTCAGAGGTGACCTCTTCCCCGGTGACCTTTTTGATAACTGCCGGGCCGGTAATGTGCATGTAGCTTGTTCCCTTCGTCATGAATACCCAGTCTGTCATGGCGGGTGAATAGACTGCCCCCCCGGCAGTAGGCCCCATAATTGCCGAGAGCTGGGGAATAACCCCCGAGGCTCCAGAATTCCGGAAAAATATCTGCCCATAGCCTGAAAGGGCATCAACACCTTCCTGAATCCGAGCCCCTCCAGAGTCATTCAAGCCTACTATAGGAACACCACACTTCATGGCTAAATCCATTACCTTGCATATCTTTTTAGCATGCATCTCACCCAGTGTCCCTCCCATGGAAGTAAAGTCCTGGGAAAAAGCACATACACGGCGACCATTTACCGTCCCATGTCCCGTAACGACTCCTTCTGCGGGGACGACAACCTTATCCATGCCAAAGAGCATGGCTCGATGCTGAACAAACAAATCAAGCTCGTGAAAGCTGCCTGGATCGAAGAGCAGGTCAAGTCTTTCCCGAGCAGTTAATTTCCCCGATTTGTGCTGCTTTTCTACCCGCTCCGAACCTCCCAAGGCTTTTATCTTTCTTTCTCTGTCCTTCAGTTCCTTCAACCGGTCAGCACCCGTGCCCATATGAATTCCTCCTCACGAATCAATTCCTCTGTAAAAAAGTTATTTTAAACAGAATTCGCAACTAAGGCAAATCTTTGGATCCCAAAGTTACCACTAAAATTTGCCATTCTATGGTGAGACATTAAGCTCAGACTTAAAAACTTGACAGCCTGGCTTAGAATGGTATTATGGAGGGAAATTTGAAACCACAGCTAATCGCTATAGATGGTCCTGTGGCAGTCGGCAAGAGTAGTGTAGGCTCGCTGCTAGCAACAAGATTGGGCTATGTTTTCTTCGACACAGGGATGATGTATCGTGCGTTTACCTGGAAGGTTCTCAAATCAGGTATCTCCATAGAGGACGAACAGAAGCTTTGCCAGTTGGCCAATACCACTAAATTTGATTTTTTTTCCTTACAGGGATGCTATCTCTCGCCCTTCATTGATGATGAAGATGTCTCCCCCAATCTGTTTCGCCCTGAAGTAGAGGCACATGTTTCCCTTACATCGAAGATAGCAGGGGTACGCCAAACACTGATACAGGAACAGCGTAGGTTAGCCCAGCGAGGAAAGTTAGTGATGGCAGGCAGAGACATTGGCACGGTAGTCTTACCTTGGGCGGAATTAAGGATTTTCCTCACCGCCTCAACCGAAGAGAGAGCCAGGCGCCGATACAAGGAACTATTAGAACGAGGAGATAATTCGAGCCTGGAAAGCGTCCTCGCTGATTTAAAGAAGCGAGATGAGGTGGATATCCATAGAACCATTTCACCGCTTAAACCCGCTGAGGATGCCATAATTATCGATACAGAAAACTTTACCCTGGAGCAAGTTGTAGACGAAATATATACTCTGGCGGTAAACCTATGACCCGCGCTCAAAAGATTCTCTTAATTCTATCCAGAATATGCAAACCCGTGTTCAATATTCTTTTCTCCTGGAAAGTTGAAGGAAGAGATAATATACCATCCACTGGCCCGCTTATTTTGATAGCCAACCATGTTAATCTCTCCGATCCGTTTTTCCTTATCTTCAGCTTTCCGCGATGTATTAATTTCATGGCAAAAGAAGAACTCTTTCGTTCCCCATTTCTGAGACCTTGGCTTCGCTGGGCTGGATCTGTGTCGATAAGCCGTCGAGGAAAGGTTAGTGATAAACAAAAGATGCTTAGGAGTTCCAGAGACGTATTGGAAAATGGATTAATCCTAGGAATGTTCCCCGAGGGCGGCAGAAGTCGCGACGGTAAACTCAGAAAAGGTAAACCGGGCTCAGCTGTTATAGCCTCAAAAACAAACGTCCCCATTCTCCCCGTCGGCATCGCCGGCACAGGTAAGATTAAGGGCATAAGCTGGCTATGGAAGCGCCCTGGCATAGTTGTCAATATTGGCAAGCCATTTAAGCTACCTCCAACCAACGGCCAGATGAGCAAGTCACAAATGCAATTATTGACCGCACAACTAATGAAGGAAATCGCCGCTCTTTTGCCACCCGAATATCAAGGTGTCTATGGGAAAAATGAAGATTGCGAAGGCTGAGAAGCTGGGCTTATGCTTTGGCGTCAGACGGGCCATCAAGCTATTGAAGGAAGCAGCTAACAAATATGGAGAAATAGAAACACTGGGACCTCTAGCACACAATCGCTTGCTAGTGGAAGCATTGGCTAATCTAGGAATAAAGCCGCTAAATCACATCGACCAAGCCCGAGGCAGAATCCTGGCTATCACCACCCACGGTACAAGCCCAGTGATGTTATGTGAGATCAAATCCCGTCACATTGATATCATTGACACTACTTGCCCTATAGTCCGCAAAGCCCAAAACACGGCCAAGGAATTAGCTGAAGCTGGTTTTGACGTCATCATATTTGGGGATACAGAACACTCTGAGGTCAAAGGACTGCTAGGTTGGACGGGAGACAAAGGTATAGCTGCCCTCAATGTGAAGCAAATAGAAAGGATGGGAAAATTACCATCACGCGTTGGCATTATCTCCCAGACAACCCAAACCCGATCTGCCTTTATCGAATTTGCCAGGCAGCTTATGGATGTGGTTGAGCCTAAGATTGAGGAAATACATGTCGCTAATACTTTATGTAAAGTAACACAAGGTCAACAAGAAGCTGCCATAAGATTAGCTCGCAGGAGTCAACTCATGATAGTGATAGGCGGAGGTAATAGTGCCAATGCCAGACACCTTGTTGAAATATGTTCTCCTCTGGTGGAAACTCACATGGTAGAAACAGCAGAGGAGATCGACAATTCCTGGCTCGTTGGTAAGCCCCATATCGGTATTACTGCCGGAGCATCCACCCCGGATGAAGCTGTAGAGGAATTAATAGCCAAGCTGAGGTCTTTATAATCTTCAGCCAAGCCTGTCGTCCAGCCTCCTGCCGCCAATAAGGTGAAGGTGAAGGTGAGGCACCACTTGTCCCCCATCAGGACCACAATTTATCAATAAGCGATAACCCCTCTCGGCTATCCCCTCCTTCTCAGCCAGATTCTTAGCTATGATTATAAGGCGCCCGACAAGCCCTTGCTGCCCCTCAGTAAGCTCGGCCGTAGATGTAATATGAGTTTTAGGTATAATAAGCACGTGTGTAGGTGCTTGAGGCGAGATATCTCTAAAAGCCAGAAAATCTTTATCTTGATAGACTATGTCGCTAGGCACCTCACCGGCAACAATTCGACAAAAAATACATGCCTCAGCCATAATCTAACTCCCTTAACATATTACACCTTCCTGTCGTAAACACTCAATCCCTTCAGCCCTTACAAAGTTAACACATCTCTTCTCCAATCAATTAATTGTCCATTATGAGCTATTTAAGCAAACTTTTGCATTTCTCATCCAAACATGCTAAATTGAGATAAAGAATAGAAACTAAAGGTGGGGGTTACCCACCTTATTTATTAAATACAAGAAATTAAATGGGAAAGTGAAGATGAAAACAGAGCTTAAGGCTGCGATTACTCAGCTTTCAGCTGAGAGGAATTTGCCTAAAGAAGTTGTCTTGGCTGCCTTAGAATCAGCGCTGGCCTCGGCATATAAGAAAGACACATCATCTCCGGATCAAGATGTTTTGGTAAAAGTTAACCCTAACGCCGGCGAAATCAATTTCTATATTCAAAAGGTTATAGTTGAGCCAGTTGCCAATCCAAATCGTGAAATCTCCATCGACGAAGCTCGAAAATTGAAGGCTACAGCACAGATTGGTGATGTAGTAAACATAGAATGCACACCCAAAAATATTGGCCGTATCGCTGCTCAAGCAGCAAAACAGGTCGTTCTGCAGCGCTTACGAGAGGCAGAACACCGCATTATTTATGAGGAGTTCACCGATAGGGAAGGAAAGGTTGTTACTGGAACAATTCAATTCATCGAGCCTAAACGAATTTATGTCAGACTGAATAGAACAGAGGCGATACTTCCATTGAGTGAACAGGTTCCCAATAAACATTATTATAGAGGCCAGCGACTTAAATTTTATCTTCTTGAGATAGTCCAAGGAAGCAAAGAGCCTCAATTAATAGTTTCGCGCTCTCATCCCAACCTAGTACGTGGACTATTCGAACTGGAAATCCCTGAAATTCACAATGGGATTGTGAAGTTAAAAGCCATAGCTCGCGAGGCCGGACATCGAAGTAAAGTAGCAGTGGCAACTACTCAAGAAAACGTTGACGCAGTAGGTTGCTGTCTTGGTCCCCGGGGCATAAGACTCCAAGGTATCATCAATGAACTAAAGGGCGAAAAAATAGATGTAATCCAGTGGCATGCCGACCCTGGGGTGTTTATCTCTAACGCCCTTAGTCCAGCTCAAGTAGCAAGCATCAAAATCGATGAGGAAAGAAACGCAGCTACTGTGGTTGTCCCTGATAAGCAACTCTCTTTAGCTATAGGCAAAGAGGGACAGAATGCTAGGTTAGCAGCGAAACTCACAGGTTGGCGGATCGATATCAAGAGCGTCTCTGCTATTGAAGTGGAAAGGGCCGTTACAGAAGAGCCAGAAACAGCAGCGGAAGCCACTTCCCCCGAAATCGAAATTATGGAAAAGGAGCCACTTGAAGAGGAGCCGGTTGAGGAGATTGGAGTGGAAGAGTCGGTTGAATTTCCAAGCATTCCAGAAGCTCCACCTGAGAAACCCGAAGAAAAACAGATTCGCTTTGCTGAAGATATCTTAGTAAGGGCGGTAAAAGCGGGAATACCAGACAAGGAAAAAAACGGAGTTAAAGGTAAAAGAAAAGGAAAGGTGATAAAGTATAAAAAGCAAGATGACCAGTTTGTGGATGACGAGATCGAAGAATAAGCATCTACCTCAACGTACTTGTATAGCTTGTCGACAGATTAAGGAAAAGAAAGCCTTGATTCGCTTAGTGCGTGCTGAAAACGGATTTGTTGAGGTAGATATATCTGGAAAGAAGCCGGGCAGAGGTGCTTACTTATGCCCTAGGAAAGTTTGTTGGGCATCGGTGCTAAAGAAAAATCGTTTAGAATATGCCCTGCGAACAAAGCTCAGTGATGACAATCGTCAAATTTTAACTGAGTATATTCATAACTTGCTGGAGGAAAGCTAAATTTGGATGATAAAAGACCGGGATTGAAGGAAGGCCTCCCTAAAATTGAGCTTCCGCCTTCCATAACTGTGAAGCAGCTAGCCGACGTATTAAAAGTAGAGCCTGTAAAGATAATTAAACAGCTCATGCGCAAAGGCATCATGGCCAATATCAACCAGACCCTCGACTTTGATACTGCAAGCATAACAGCTACAGACTTTGGCTATGCTGCCAAAGCAGCGAAAGAGCGTAAAGCTTCGCCCTCCCGAAAGGGCAAAGGTAAAGGTAAACTGTCAGTTCGCCCTCCGGTGGTTACTGTCATGGGACATGTTGACCACGGCAAAACTACCCTCCTTGATGTCATCAGAAAGACTAATGTAACTGCTAGCGAGGCTGGAGCAATTACCCAACATATTGGCGCCTACCAGACCTTAGTGGAGGGACGCAAAATCACCTTTTTGGATACACCGGGACACGAGGCTTTCACTGTCATGAGATCCCGAGGAGCACAAGCAACTGATATTGTAATTTTGGTGGTTGCCGCTGATGACGGTGTTATGCCCCAGACTGTGGAAGCTATAGACCACGCCAAGGCTGCCGAGGTGCCCATAATGGTTGCCATTAATAAGATTGATAAACCTGATGCTAACCCCGAACGTGTAAAACAGCAGCTTGCTGATTTGGGTTTGGTTGTTGAGGAGTGGGGTGGCGATACTGTTTGTGTACCCATATCAGCCAAGCAAGGACAAGGAATATCGGATTTATTGGAAAACTTATTCTTAGTTGCTGACATATTAGAGCTGAAAGCTGACCCTGATAGCGCCGCAGAAGGGGTAATCATTGAGGCTAAGTTGGACAAAACTAAAGGTCCTTTAGCCACCTTCCTTGTCCAGAAGGGCACCCTTAGACTAGGCGATGTTGTGGTAGCTGGCAGTGCTTGGGGGAAAACAAAAGCCATGTTTGATGATACAGGAAAGCAAGTTCACAAAGCCGAACCGTCCACTCCAGTGAAAGTCCTGGGCTTAAATGAGGTGGCAAAATCTGGAGAGCTTTTTATTGTGCTTCCCGATGAGCATGAAGCACGAAGCATTGTTGAAAAACAAAAATATTCTAGGCTACGTCCCACCCTAAGTTTAAGTGCTCTTTCCAGCCAAATAAGTGACGGACAAATAAAAGAACTCAACATAGTTTTGAAGACAGATGTCGAGGGTAGTATTGAACCCATAAAAACTTCTATAGAAAGGTTAGGCACAGAAAAGACAAAGGCTAGAGTCATCCATGCTGCTAGCGGGAGCATCACCGAGAGTGATGTGCTTTTGGCTTCAGCCTCAAAAGGCATTATCATCGGTTTTAACACGCCTACCACACCTGGAGCAATACAGTTAGCTAATGTAGAAGCAGTAGGCATCCAACACTATGATGTAATCTACAAGCTAATAGAAGACATGGACAGGACACTGAAAGGGATGCTTGAGCCAACTTACGCTGAAGTGCTCAGCGGGCGCGCTGAAGTAAGAGCTGTCTTCTCCAGCAGTAAGCTGGGGAAAATAGCCGGAGTATATATTATGGAAGGAAAGGTATTGAGGGATGACAAAGTTAGAATATTGCGCCAAAATAAAACTATTGGTGACTCTCGAGTCTCCAGCTTAAAGCGTTTTAAAGAGGATGTCGCCGAAGTCTCCGCTGGCCTCGAATGTGGCTTAGGTATAGAGGGGAGTATCGATTTTCAAATTGGCGATATAATTGAATTTTACCGAGAAGAAAGAACAGGCTAATTATACTTCCCAAATAGGAGATTTAAAATGAGCAGGCGAAGTGAGCGAACAAGTAAACTGATCCAGCGAGAAATCAGCGTACTGCTTGAGCGTGAGGTTAATGACCCCAGACTGAGCAAGTTTATCTCCGTAACAGAAGTCAAACTCTCACCTGATCTTAAGCATGCCAAAATATTTGTTAGCACCTTGGGCAACGAAATAAATAATAAAGAAGATATGCTGGCAGGCTTTAACAAAGCTTCAGGATTCCTGCGCAAGGAACTTGCGTCACACTTAAAATTGAAATATACACCGCACCTTAGCTTCTATTATGATGATTCCATTGAGCGAGGAGCAAGGTTACTCAAATTGATGGGAGAACTAACCACCACTGAATAGCTCTATCCAGTTTTCGTTGAGATCGCTTCGAAGGTATTGACATTAGTGTCTATAAATATGTATAAAGGAGAACTAAAAACCGCCCAGAGCATAACCCTTAAGAACGAGAAACCAGCAATTCAGGGAATCTGCCCTGTATGCGGAGCCAAGGTATTTAGAATGGGTAAGGCCTAATTTCCATAGCAAGTTTTCCGCGTTTATGAAATGGAGGCGAGAATGGGAACAATAAATGTAGCCATCATAGGTGTTGGTAATTGTGCCTCTTCTTTAGTGCAAGGAGTTCACTACTACAAAAATGCTAAGGAAGATGAATTTGTCCCTGGTCTAATGCATGTCAACCTGGGAGGCTATCATATATCTGATATCAACTTCGTGGCCGCATTTGATATTGATAAAAACAAAGTGGGCAAGGATTTAGCTCAGGCTATTTTCACCAAACCAAACAACACATTTAAATTTTGTGATGTGCCCAAGACAGGCATCCGAGTTGAGCGGGGTATGACTCACGATGGACTGGGCAAGTATCTGTCTCAAATTATCACTAAGGCGCCAGGTCCGACTGCCAATATCGTAGATATACTCAAGAAGACCAAAACTGAGGTGGTGATTAATTATCTGCCTGTAGGAAGCGAGGAGGCAACTAAGTGGTATGTAGAACAAGTGCTAACTGCCGGCTGTGGCTTCATCAATTGTATACCTGTTTTTACTGCACGTGAGCCTTATTGGCAAAATCGATTTGCCGAGCATAAACTTCCCCTCATTGGCGATGATATTAAGTCCCAGGTTGGTGCTACCATTACCCATAGGATATTAACCAGGCTTTTCCGCGACCGCGGCGTCAAGTTAGAACGAACCTACCAGCTGAACTTTGGTGGCAATACCGATTTCTACAATATGCTAGAACGAGAGCGATTGGAATCTAAGAAGATTTCCAAGACAAACGCCGTTATCTCACAGCTAGACTACGATCTTGGTTCTGATAACATCTACGTCGGCCCCAGTGACCATGTCCCCTGGCTGGCTGACCGCAAATTTTGCTATATAAAGATGGAAGGTCGTACCTTCGGCGATGTGCCTCTGAATCTAGAACTGAAGATGGAGGTATGGGACAGTCCTAATTCAGCAGGGGTAGTTATTGATGCCATAAGGTGCTGTAAACTAGCCCTGGACCGTGGCTTAAGCGGGACCATAGTGGGTCCTTCAGCTTATTTTATGAAATCTCCGCCAATTCAGTATTCTGATGAAGAAGCCCGTCTAAGAACTGAAGCATTTATCACAGGACAAGAGCAAGAATGTCCCATCTCTCTGCCCGAGCTAGAGTCAGTTGAAATTGTGTGATAAACCGCCTTTATGCCAAAAATGATAACATCAAGCAACGGAGCTTAAAAATAAATCTATATGTGACCTTGATTACTGGAGCTTATTACGTTTGATAAAGGCGGCAAGTTGCCTAAGATTTCCCTCTCCACCATGTGGGCTAAAGGTAGATTCGGCCACATGGCAGAATTTACCACCAAAGCTAAAGAATTGGGCTTTACCCACATAGAAGCAAATGCCTCGATTTCTCCACAAAGGCTTAGCGAGCTTATCGAGACCACAGTTCCTATTTCAAGCATTCATTCTCCCTGTCCAGCGGTATTGTCATCCAGAGGAATTCCCGCAAGCAGCCTTTCCTTAAGTTCTCTGGACGAGAGCGAGCGAATAGAGGCTGTTAGCTTTACCAAGAAAACGATAGACCTTGCAGCAAATGTGAGCGCCAGGGCTGTTGTCCTTCATATGGGTGAAGTCCCAATTGACCTGAGTTTACAAGATAGGCTATATAAGCTGCACGACGGAGGCTACGCTCAAACCAAAGAATATAGCCAAGCTAAAGATGAATTAATTCGCCAACGCATTTCCCAAGTTCCTCCTTACCTTGATGCAGCGAGAAAAAGTCTTCGAGAGCTTAGCCAACATAGCCGGCAAAAGGGTATAATGCTGGGACTTGAGACCAGATTCCATTTTAACGAGATACCAAATATGGACGAAATGGCAGAGCTACTTAACGAAGTATCAGAAAGCCTGGTGGGCTACTGGCATGACGTAGGGCATGCTGAAGTGCAACAGCAGCTTGGATTTAGCTTGCATGAAGAATGGCTTTCACGGTTCAAATACAGGATGGTCGGCATCCACTTGCACGATATTCTTGGCATTTCCGATCACCAGGCCCCAGGAAAGGGAGACATGAATTGGGAAATGGTGGCCAAATATTTACCTCTGGGAATAATAAAGGTTTGCGAAATCGGTGAGTGGAATGACGAAGAGCAAATGCAAGGAGTGGTCAATCTTCTTCACAAGGAAGGGATACTAAACTAGCTGGAAGAGCTGAATGCATTTAATAGATATTCGACGGAATTTAGCCTATCGCATTACCGATCCCATAGTCGGGATCTTGAATAAAAGCGGGATAACGCCCAATGCTCTTACCCTTATCAACCTGGCTCTGAATATAGTTGCGGCCTATGTTATCGCTACGGGGCACTTTCTCATTGGCGGGGTTTTAGTCCTGGTTGCAGGCTTATTTGACCTCCTTGACGGAGCCTTAGCTCGCTTCACCAAGCAAACTACAAAGTTTGGCGCCATTCTGGATTCAACGGTCGACCGCATTTCTGAAGCTGCTATACTCTGTGGTCTCCTGATTTGGTACGCACCCCAAGAAGGCGCCAGCTTAAAAATCATACTTATTTTTGCTGTTCTAATTGGCTCCTTACTGGTCAGCTATATAAGGGCCAGAGCAGAGGGACTCGGGTGGCAATGTCAGGTTGGCTTGTTTACTAGAGCAGAACGGGTTATAGTATTAGCAATAGGTTTGCTTATAAATCAGATTTTTATTGCTTTATGTGTTCTGGCGGTCTTTGTCTTTATCACTGTAGTTCAAAGGTTAGTTTACCTATGGAAGCAAGGAAAAATTAAAGGTGATTAAGTGGCTGTTATAGTTATTGTAGGAGGGCAGTGGGGTGATGAAGGTAAAGGAAAGATAATTGATCTCTTAGCTGAGAAAGCGAAGATCGTAGCTCGTTTCTCTGGGGGAGACAATGCTGGCCACACTGTGATCAACCCTTATGGCGAGTTCCGGCTGCATCTCATCCCTTCAGGCATTTTTAATCCCCAGGCAACTTGCATTATTGGCAATGGGGTAGTCATTAACCCAACAGTGCTTCTCGGAGAAATAGACGACCTGCGCAATCATGGTGTCGATACAAGTCGCCTTTTTATTAGTGACCGTGCTCACCTGATCATGCCCTATCATATTCTTCTCGACGCACTGGAAGAGGAAAGGCGCAGTAAAGGAGCACTGGGTACCACGCGCAGAGGAATTGGTCCTGCCTTTGCCGATAAAGTAGCTCGTTTGGGAATTCGTGCTGGAGATTTACTAGATAAGGATACATTTCGAGGCCGCTTGAGTGCTGCTCTTGAGTTTAAGAATATTATTTTGACAAAAGTATACCAGGTCTCACCCCTATTATTGGAAGAAATTTATGACCAATACTGTCATTATGGGGAGCAGCTAGCTCCTTATATCCGAGAAACTAGTTCCACAATTCGCGAAGCGGCGACAAAAGGAGAGTTTGTTTTATTAGAGGGGGCCCAAGGAGCTTTACTTGACCCTGACTTTGGCACCTACCCTTATGTGACCTCCTCTTCACCGTTAGCCGGGGCAGGTTGTATTGGAGCGGGCCTGGGCCCGAGGCAAATCGACCGTGTGGTGGGTGTGTTTAAAGCGTACAGCACTAGAGTTGGGGCCGGACCCATGCCCACAGAACTCAAAGACGAAACTGGTGACTTTATCCGGGAAAAGGCTCATGAGTATGGTGCTACCACAGGAAGGCCACGAAGGTGCGGTTGGTTTGATGCTGTGGCAGGTCGTTTCAGCGTTCAAATAAACGACCTTAGTGATATAGCCCTAACTCACCTCGATATCTACGATGGTTTCCCCTCAATTAAAATATGCACCGCCTATAAATTTAATGGCGATGTCCTAACTTCTTTCCCTAGAGATGTAGCCATATTGGAAAAATGCCAACCTATCTACGAAGAATTGGATGGTTGGCAAGAATCAATAAGTGGAATCCGAAATTTTGAAAAGCTGCCAGTGAGAGCTCACAATTATATGTCCCGGCTTGAAGATTTGCTTTCCTGCCCCATCAACCTCGTTTCCGTAGGACCAGAGAGGAGGCAAATAATATTGGTTAAACCGAGCACTCTGCCCTTGGATACACTAGACACTTAATAACAGCTGGTGAATAAGCTAAGAAGGCTCTCTGTCGCGAGTCAGAGTGTTCGGTTCACCCGATAACCATCAGCCCTTGGGAAGAGGCAAATCTATCTTATAGTTCTTTAGTGCCGCCTGTATAAGATCAGCTGATTTCTCATCAGGTTCAATTAGAGGCAAGCGAGGTTTACCTACTGGAAAACCTACATAATTCAGAGCCCACTTGACTGGCACAGGATTGGAAAGGATGAACAGGGCATTTACCAGAGGTAATAAGTGTCGGTGGATCTTGGCTGCTTCCTGAGATTTACCGTCAAGGAATTTCTCCATCATGTCCTTTATCTGGATTCCTACTAGATGAGAGGCGACGCTAATCACGCCATAACCGCCCAAAGCGATTATGGGGAGGGTATCACTATCATTGCCGCTGTAAACTAAGAAATCCTCTTTGGTCCCATGAATAATCTCAGCTATCTGCCCAAAATTACCACTGGCTTCCTTCACGCCCACAATATTATCAATTTGGCTCAGCTTGATTACCGTATCAGCAGCGAGGTTAGTAACCGTACGTGATGGCACATTATAGAGTACACAAGGCAATGTGGTACTCTGGGCAATAGTTTTAAAATGCTCCCACAGGCCTTGCTGAGTTGGCTTATTATAATAGGGAACCACCAGGAGACAAGCATCAACACCCGTTTTCTCCGCTTCCATAGTTAATTCCTGGCCTTCCTTTGTATTATAGCTGCCTGTGCCAGCTACTACTGTTCCACGGTTACCTAACGCCGATTTCGTTTCCGCGAAAAGCCGCAGTTTCTCTTCCTTGCTCAGAGTAGGAGACTCACCAGTAGTGCCCGAGACCACCACCCCATCACTACCCGAATCCAGTAAAGATAATGCCAGTTTCTTAGCTTGTCGATAGTCAACCTCGCCCTGAGCATCAAAAGGCGTAACCATGGCCGTTAATAAGCGACCCAGTCCATTTTTATGCCCAGAATTCAAAGAGCTTTTAGGAACCCTTGACCTATTCACTTAAACTGGCTAAACTCTCCTTACGGCTTATCCAACCCCTCTCTATCCCCACCTCAGCAATTTGTATAGCATTTAGCGCTGCTCCTTTACGCAGATTATCAGCCACTATCCACATAACAAGTCCGCTGGGATGCGAGATGTCATTTCTAATTCGGCCTACAAATACATTATCTGACCCACTAGCAGCCCAGGGTTGAGGGTAAAAACTGACGGTGGGGTCATCAAGTACCCTGACTCCGGGAGCTTGAGCCAAAATCTTCCTTGCCTCTTCAGAGGTGATGGGCGAATTGAATTCTACGTTAACTGCTTCACTATGCCCAAAGTAAACAGGAACTCGGACACAATTAGCCGAAATAGCTATATCCTCAGTATGCAGTATCTTCCGCGTTTCTTCCACCATTTTCTGTTCTTCTTTAGTATATCCATTATCCAAAAAGACACCGATTTCCGGCAGTACATTAAAGGCTATTTGATGAGAGTAGACGTGAGGACAAATACGGCGACCTTCCAAAGCTAACCGCGATTGATTTGCCAGTTCTTGCATGGCAGCAGCGCCACTACTTGACACTGCTTGGTAGGTACTTACCACAATGCGCTTTATGGGATTTAGCCTGTGTAAGGGGTAAAGCGCTACCACCATTTGGATTGTGGAGCAATTTGGACTGGCAATTATCCCCTTATGCTGTTCTATATCCTCAGGATTAACCTCTGGAACCACCAGAGGCACTGCAGGATCCATCCTGAAAGCAGTACTATTATCGATGACCACTGTTCCAGCTTCAGCAGCCCAAGGCGATAACCTCCGACTAACATCAGCACCAGCAGAGAAAAAGGCAATATCAATATCACGAAACACCTCTGGTTTCGCTTTCCTAACTTCGATTTTTTGATGATTATAGCGAAGTTTCACCCCTGAAAAATGCTCAGAGACTACTAAGTGGATGGAAGCTACGGGGAATTTACGCTGCTCAAGTACCTTAATAATTTCTTGCCCTATAATATCGGTGGCGTCAACAATAGCTACATTGAATCCTTCCATAGCTTTTCCTACAGCTTTAACAAGGCATCTAACCCGTAAGTTAGCCCTTTGCGTTTTTTCACTTCCCTAATTGCCAGGATAACGCCAGGCAGGTAACACTCCCGATTTATAGTATTGTGACGTAAGCTTAGAGTTTCACCCGCTCCGCTAAATATAATTTCTTGCCCAGCCATAAATCCCGGCAACCTCAGGCTATGGATGGCTATGCCATCCATTTGCCCTCCTCTGGTATTGCTGAGTACTTCCCGTGTAACTTCAGGATAAATGAATTGTTTACCATGCGTTTGCGACATTGCTCTGGCTGTAGCCATAGAAGTCCCTGAAGGAGCATCAGCCTTTTTATCATGATGCATTTCGATAATTTCGGCATGGTCGAAAAACTTAGCAGCAAATTTTGATAGATGTATCAAAAGTGCTGCCGCCAGAGAAAAATTGGGCGCCACTACTGCCCCTACCTTATTGGCCTGGCATAATTGTCCAATTTCTGCCAAATTCTCTTCAGAAAGGCCCGAGGTGCCTATAACCATATTAACTTTTTGTTTAATAGCAATGCGAGCAGCTGCCATAGAAACCTCGGCATTAGTGAAATCTACCACCACATCAGCGTTGCAGCTCCTTAAAAGCGAGTCTAAATCGGAAGAAAAAGGTATCAACTCGACAGCCTCAACTAGAGGAAGATATTTCTGAGTTACTTCCTTTTCCACAGCACCCACTGCCTTTAACCCGGGCTCGCGAACCACAGCTTTAGTTATCTCCCGCCCCATCCTGCCTAAAGCGCCATTAATCACTACTCTTATGGGTTCCATGTGATACCCTCCAGCGGTGAAGTAATTTATTTCTTGTAATTGCCACGTCGTTCGCCTTTACCATGTGGGTGAACAAATTTCTCCCGAGGATGTCCAGGGGTCGAGGAATCCTTAACCTGGGCACCAGGAACACGGGAAAGCCCTTCAAATACTGCTTTGCGCGATAAATTTATTCTACCAGAGTTGTCAATGCCGATGACTTTCACCATTACCTCATCACCCACTTTAACCACATCTTCAACCTGGGGTACATGGTGGTTAGCAAGCTCGCTGATATGGACGAGACCTTCCTTCCCCGGCAATATTTCTACCATGGCACCAAAATTGAACAGCCTGGTCACTTTTCCAGTGTAGACCTCTCCTTGCTCCACTTCCCGGGTTAAATCCTCTATTATTTTGATTGCTTTCTGGGCTGCCTCTTCGTTTGGAGAGCCAACGAGAACCGTACCATCATTCTTTATATCTATAGTTGTCTTGGTTTCATCTATAATGGATCTTATAACCCTACCCCCAGGACCAATGACGCTCCCAATCTTACTCTGATCGATCGTCATTTCATACATCCTGGGAGCGTAGGGACTAAGTTCAGAGCGACTAGCGCTGATAGCTGAACTCATTTTCCCCAGTATTGCCAACCTTGCCTCACGAGCTTGACTTAAGGCTTCAGCCAGAATGCCATAATCTATCCCTTGCAGCTTGATATCAAGCTGCAAAGCCGTGAGCCCACGAGCTGTGCCAGCAACTTTGAAATCCATGTCACCATAGGCATCTTCCACACCCACAATGTCAGTTAGAACAACATAGTCTTTATCCTTTCCGGTAACTAAACCCATGGCTATCCCAGCCACAGACGCCTTGATAGGTACACCAGCATCCATCAGGGAGAGGGCCGAGGCACAAGCGCTAGCCATAGATGTGCTTCCATGAGAACTAAGCACTTCGGAAACCAGACGTATGGTGTAAGGGAAATCATCCTCTGACGGCAACACTGGTGCAATAGCCCGTTCTACTAAAGCACCATGTCCAATCTCGCGCCTCCCTGTCGCTCCTATTCGTTTCACTTCACCAGTAGAAAATGGAGGGAAATTATAATGATGCATAAAGCGTTTAGTTTCCTCCAGACCTAAGCCATCCAATAATTGCTCCCGACTTGTAGACCCCAAAGTGGTAATAGTCAACACCTGCGTTTCCCCACGGGCAAATAATCCTGAACCATGAGTGCGAGGAAGGATACCAACTTCACAGTTAATAGGACGAATTCCTTTAGTTTGGCGACCGTCCAAGTGTCGCTTCGTCTGCAATATTTTTTCCCTCACCGCAGCTCTAAGCTGGGTTTCAAAAGTAAAATTGATTTCATCTTCAGAAAAAGAATCAGCCAACTTGTCCCTTGCTTCTTCCTTGAGGGACGTCAAAGCCTTTTCTCTTTGCAGCTTCTCTGGTTCCTCTAGAACCTGGCTTAATCTCCCACCAAGTATGGAGGCGATTTGAGATGAAAGCTCAGGAGCAATTTCCTTAGATTTGATTTCCACCTTGGCTTTGCCATAAATTCGCCTTAGCTCTTCCTGAAGCTCAATGATCTCCTGATTCACATCGTGTCCTAGCTTAATTGCCTCTAGCAATATTTCTTCGGAAACTTCCCTGGCACCTGCTTCCATCATTACAACGTTTTCTTTATTGCTAGCAACAATCAGGTCAAGCAAGCTATCTTCCATTTGGGGCAGGGTGGGATTCACAACTAAAGCATCATCTATATAGCCAACATGTATTGCTGATATAGGACCAAAGAACGGGATATCCGATAATGTCAAGGCTGCTGAAGCGCCAATAAGGGCGCAAATATCAGGGTCATTTTCTTGGTCAACAGATAGCACTGTCGCCACAACTTGAATATCATTATGAAACTCCTTGGAAAGAAGAGGGCGCAGGGAGCGATCGATTAGTCGGCTAGTTATAACTGCTTCCTCCGTGGGACGTCCTTCTCGCCTGATGAAGCTGCCCGGTATCTTACCCGCAGCATAGAGCCTTTCTTCGTAATCCACCGTTAGAGGCACAAAATCGACTCCCTCTCGGGGCTCAGAGCTTACACAGGCAGTAACCAAGACAACCGTGTTGCCGTACTGAACAGCAACAGCACCATGGGCTTGCTGAGCGTATTTCCCTACCTGGATGCTAAGCGACCTACCAGCTATTGAACGCTCTAAAACATCAGACATACTATTCCTTCAAACCCAACTTGGCAATAAGAGAATGATACCGCTCGGGCGCCGTCCTGTTCAAGTAGCCCAAAAAACGCCTCCGCTTCCCTATCACCCCGTGGATCGCATGTCGGGTGTGCCGATCCTGGGGATACAACTTAAGATGCTCCGTTAACCGATTTATCCTCTCGGTAAGCAAAGCCACCTGAACCTCGACAGACCCACTATCATTTTCCTTAAGCCTAAATTGGGTGATGATTTCCCCTTTTTTTTCTTTATCCACTGTTATAGACTCCCTAATTTAGTAATGTCGTATATCATATCACGATAAAAAAAACTTGTATAGAAATTGACCAAAAGAGCGAGATGCTTTATAATTGGCTAGTAAAGGCAACTTTTTATGCACGAAAGTTGCGGTGTTTTTGGAGTTTACGCCCCGGGCATAAATGTAGCTCAGACAGCTTTTTTTGCCCTCTTCGCTTTACAACATCGTGGTCAAGAAAGTGCCGGCATCGCTGTCACTGATGGCAACGGAATAAAAGTACATACCTGCATGGGATTGGTTTCCCAGGCATTCACGGAAACTGACCTCGCTTTGCTCAAAGGGCATATTAGCATCGGGCATAACCGCTACTCCACTACAGGCTCAAGTAAACCCACGAATGCCCAGCCCATTATAGCGAAATCAGGGGAGTTGACCATTGCTCTGGCACATAACGGCAATATCATCAACTCCAAACTGCTCCGCGATGAACTCCAGGAGCATGGCTATCATTTTCACACTAGCATTGATTCCGAAGTCATTGCCAACCTGATTTTAGCCTCCCCCGGCCAGAACTGGGAGCAAAAAATAGGGCATGCCATGCACCGCCTCCAAGGAGCTTATTCCTTGGTAATCTTAACTGAAAATAAACTGATCGGCGTTCGTGACCCCTTTGGCGTTCGTCCTCTTTGTCTCGGAACCATTGACGGCGGATGGAGCATTGCTTCGGAAAGCTGCGCCCTAGACCATATAGGTGCCCAATTCGTAAGGGAAATCGAACCCGGGGAAATTGTAGTCATTGATAGCCAGGGAGTGAAGAGTTTTAAGAAGGAAAACGGTAAAAAGGCCCTATGCATCTTTGAATACATTTACTTCGCCCGTCCCGACAGCATCATACAAGGCAAGCTACTCTACCCGACAAGAGAGGCTATGGGTAGAATACTGGCTGAAGAATATCCTGTCGATGCTGATTTCGTCATGGGTGTTCCTGATTCCGCCACTGCCGCCGGCATTGGCTATTCTAATGCCTCCGGTATCCCGTATTGCGAGGGCCTCTTAAAAAACCGCTATGTAGGACGTACCTTTATTGAGCCCGACCAAAGGATACGGGAGCTTGGCGTCCAATTAAAATTCAACCCCCTTGCCCGCATAATTGCCGGGAAAAGGTTAGTAGTCGTCGACGACAGTATTGTTCGTGGCACCACTACTCCTCGTGTGGTCAGTCTGCTCAAAAAAGCAGGTGCTGCAGAGGTTCATCTTCGCATCTGCGCCCCTCCTATCCGCTACCCCTGCTTCTTCGGGGTAGATATGGCAACCAGATGGGAACTTATTGCCGCAAGAAAGACTGTCCCGGAAATCAGGGAGCACCTCGGTGCTGATTCGCTGGGATTCCTTAGCCTCGATGGCCTAATCCGAGCTGTAGACCTGCCCAGAGATATTTTCTGCCTTGCTTGTTTCACTGGAGCATATCCCATTCCAGTTCAAATAGAGATGGACAAACTAGCTTTGGAAGTACTCCCTGAGGAGGAACTCAGTGAAATCCAGCTCTAAGGAAGCTTACGCCATTGCTGGTGTAGATGTTTCTCTTGCCAATAAAGTAAAAAAAATCGTTGCCCAGCAAGTTCAAGCTACTTTTCGACCCGAAGTCATCGGCTCAGGACTTTTCGGCAGTATGTTCCAGCTCAAAGGATATGACGAGCCGGTTTTAGTATCCAGCACTGATGGAGTAGGCACCAAGCTCAAAATAGCCTCGCTTTCAGGCAAAAACGATACCGTGGGCATGGACATCGTCAACCACTGCGTGAATGATATCCTGTGTTGCGGTGCTGAGCCTCTTTTCTTCCTTGACTATATTGCCATGGGCAAACTTAGGCCCGAACAAATAGAAGCCATCATTTCGGGTATGGTCCGGGCCTGCCAAGAAGCTGGCTGTTCGTTAATTGGCGGTGAAACCGCCGAGATGCCCGGCATATACTCTCAGGAGAGTTATGACCTGGTGGGTTTCATTGTCGGAGTGGTAGAAAAAAAAGATATCATCGACGGCAGTTCCATCACTCCAGATGATGTAATCCTCGGTCTGCCTTCATCTGGCTTACATACCAATGGTTATTCATTAGCGCGAAGAATCTTTGATATAGATGCTAACCCTTCGTGCTTAAATAAATTTTATCCTGAGCTAGGGAAGAGCTTCGGTGAAGAATTACTCCAGGTCCACCGTTGCTACTATCCACAACTTAAGCCAGCCTTGCCATTGATTAAAGGTATAGCTCATATTACCGGTGGCGGCTTTATTGGAAATATACCTCGCGTCCTGTCCCAAGGCGTTGCCGCTCATCTTCATAAAGATTCCTGGGATATTCCGCCAATTTTCAAGCTCATTCAAAAAGAAGGCGCTATAGATGAGATGGAGATGTATCGAGTGTTCAACATGGGAATAGGCATGACCATTGTTTGTTCCCCCCAGCAGGTAGCCAAGATTGTCACTATCTTGCCACAGGCTAAAGTTATCGGCGAGATAATTAAGAGAGAAGACGAGGAAGGAGTAATAATAAATTAAAGGAGGCTTTGTGCGCACAATAATTAGTGTTTCGGATAAATCAGGCGTAGTTGATTTTGCTCGAGGTCTAAAAGAGCTGGGCATTGAGATATTCAGCACCGGTGGCACCAAGAAGTCTTTAGAGGCTGCCGGAGTAAAAATACATAGTGTCTCGGAGCTTACTGGCTTTCCTGAGATTCTCGATGGCCGGGTGAAGACTTTGCATCCTGCTGTGCATGGAGGTATCTTAGCCCGACGTGACCTTCCCCAGCATCTATCCGAGCTAACCCAGAACCGCATTGAGCCCATTGACATGGTGGTGGTCAACCTCTATCCCTTTGTGGAAACGGTGAGCAAGGCCGGGGTCTCCTTAGACGAGGCGCTGGAGAACATTGATATTGGCGGACCAAGCATGCTTCGTTCCGCAGCCAAAAATTTCCCCTCCGTCCTGGTAATAGTCGACCCCTGGGATTACGATACAATCCTGCAAAAGCTGCGCCAGGGCAATATAGATTCAGAATATAGGAAGCGGTTAGCCCAGAAAGCTTTTCAGCATGTGGCTCTTTATGATACGGCCATCGCTCAATACCTTAACGAAGAAGCTTTTCCCGAAGAAATAACCATAGCCTTAAAAAAGGCTCGTAGCCTTCGCTACGGCGAGAATCCCCATCAGCAAGCTGCCTTTTACGTTGAGCAAAATGTGAGACGAAGACAAGACGGCCTGGCATCGCTGAAACAGCTCGGCGGGCCCGAAATTTCCTTCAATAACCTTCTTGATTTAGATGCTGCTTTAAACGTGCTGAGCGATTTTACTGCTCCCACCATTGCCATAATGAAGCACACTAATTCTTGCGGACTTGCCTCCCATAATGATTTAGCCGAGGCTTATCGACGGGCTTTAACTGGCGACCCTGTAGCTTCCTTTGGCGGCGTAGTTGCCAGCAACCGAAGCATAGATTTAGCTACTGCCCAAGAAATAGATAAGACCCATTACGACGCCGTTGTTGCTCCAGAATATCAGAAGGAGGCCTTGGAGTTACTGGGAAGGAAACAAAGTCTACGCCTTGTTAAAGTTGCCTCTTATCGTCATCCTTCTTCCTCCGAATCGTGCTTCGATTTCCGTTACATCAGAGGCGGCTTCCTGGCGCAAGCGCCAGACCTGTTAACCGAGTCGGAGCTTCAGCCTCGCACAGTAAGCAAGCGCCAGCCCTCAGATGCCGAGTTATCAGACCTGCTCATTGCCTGGAAGGCGGTTAAGGGCATAAAATCCAACGCCGTAGTTATCGCCAAGGATAAAACATTGTTAGGCATGGGGGCCGGACAGCCGAGCCGGGTGGTAAGCGTTGAACTAGCTTTGAAAAGAGCTGGTGAACGAGCTAAAGACAGCGTCCTTGCCTCAGATGCCTTCTTCCCCTTCACCGATGGCCCGGAATTGGCAATCACGCACGGGGTTACCGCCATTATCCAGCCCGGTGGCTCGGTAAGAGATAAAGAGGTAATTGAGCTGGCAGACAAGTATAATGTAGCCATGGTATTTACCGCTGTTCGCCACTTTAGACACTGACTTGGGCAAACACAAAATCCTTTAGCGCTAAATATTCAGAACTGTGATTTTGAATTTGTTATTTAGAAATTAGTGCTTAGAGTTTATAGAGATGAAGAAGTGAGAAATGTTTTGGTGACGCCATGGCTAGAGTAGTAATTGTATCAGATATGTTACGTGGCTTTCTCGAGGAAGGTTACCCACTTTATTGCGGCATCGAGGCCCGTAGTATCATACCCAATATCCAGAAATTACTGGAGCGAGAGTTAGAACAGGGCTCGAAAATCTTCTACTTATGTGACCACCATACACCTGACGACCCGGAATTCAAAATGTTTCCACCTCACTGCATTGAAGGTACCGAGGAAGCTGAACTCATACCCGAGCTTTCACAATATCCCGGTGAAACAATACCCAAAAGAACCTTTAGCAGTTTCTACAACACTTCTTTAGACAAAAGACTGAAGGCAATCAAACCCGAAACCGTAGTCGTCTGTGGCGTAACCACCCATATTTGTGTTCTGAACGCGGTAATTGATGCCAGAAATAGAGACTACGAAGTCGAAGTCCCCGTTGATTGTGTTGCTTCCTTCGACAAAAAAGCCCACGCCTTCGCCCTGGACTATATGGAGAAGGTGCTGGGAGCCAAACTTATTAAACCCTTAGTTAAGGTTTCTCCGTCTCGTTTCGAAATCCCCGATTCATGGTTGAACGGAGAAACTGCCGACATCTATTTTCCCCGCACCGTGGAAATACTTAAGAAAGAGGGGATTAATCCCGTAGCAACTATGGAGGTGTTTCCTCGCCAAGATGGTATCTTGTGCGGCATAGAAGAAGTCAAATCTTTGCTCGCCGCAGTTCTTCCTGAGGATAATTGTGAAGTATGGGCGTTATCCCAAGGCGAGCATTTCGAAAAAAAAGAAGTAGTCATGCGCATAAAAGCTCCCTATCAAAGCTATGGAAGTTATGAAACAGCTTATCTAGGCATACTATCCCATTGCAGCGGCTGGGCCACCGCTGCCCGGGAATGCGTTGATGCTGCCCGAAGCATTCCTGTCATCAGCTTTGGGGCTCGCCATATCCATCCTTCAGTGGTCGGCATTATGGAATACTCCGCTATAGTTGGAGGCTGCACTGGCTGCGCCAGTACCTCTGGAGCAAAACTTGCCGGTATCGAGCCCACAGGGACCATTCCCCACGCCCTCATCATTATTATGGGCAGCACTGCTAAAGCCACTCTTGTTTTTGACAAGCATATGCCTCCCGAAGTGCCACGCATTGCCCTGGTAGATACTTTTGAAGATGAGGTTAGAGAAAGTGTAACTGTAGCCAAAGCGATGCAGGGGAAGCTACAAGGCGTAAGGTTAGATACACCTTCAGAAAGAGGTCGAGTTACTGCCGACCTGGTTAAAGAAGTTAGAGCATGGCTGGACCTCGAGGGATTTAAAGACGTGCAGATAGTCGCCAGCGGTGGACTTAACCCGGAAAGAATCAGATATTTTATCGATGAAGGGGCACCTGTGGATATTTTCGCTGTTGGCAGCTATATCAGCGATGCCAAGCCCATTAACTTCACCGCCGACCTTCATGAAATAGAAGGCAAACCAATAGCTAAAAGAGGCAGAATGCCCGGCATCACCCCCAACCCTAGGTTGAGGAGGGTAATGTGAAGACCACCGGGAAAGGAGCAACAAGGTGGCTCAAGCTGTAATAACGCTGGATAATGTCACCAAAATGATAGCCGGGCGCCTCATTCTCAACAATATTAGCTTTGTAGTGGAGCAGGGAGATATATTTGGCTATCTCGGCCCTAACGGAGCAGGCAAGACCACCACCATCAGGGTCATCCTGGGGCTTTTCCCACCCAACTCAGGCAAAGCATCAGTTCTAGGCAAAAGTGTCGAGCGTGATGATGCCAGAGAAAAAGTTGGCTTCGTTCTCGAGGCTGATGGACTTTATGACAATATGACCGCCTACGAAAATCTGGATTACTATTGCCAGATTTATGGCATGCCGTCAGCTATGAAAAGCAAAAGAATAGACGAAATGCTAGAGCTAGTAGGGTTAAGCGATAGAGCAGAGGATAAAGTGTCTTCCTACTCTAAGGGAATGAGGCAGAAGCTAGCCCTGGCACGGTCTATGCTTCGTGAACCCGACCTCCTCATCCTGGACGAGCCCACCGCTGGTGTCGACCCTACAGGTCAGATAGAGGTAAGGCAAACCATTCTTAACTCAGCACAGAGGGGTAAGACCATTTTTCTGAGCTCCCACAACTTGGATGAAGTGCAGCGAACCTGCAACCGCATTGCTCTTATAGATCGAGGGAAAATAAAGCTCTATGGCGAGCTGGAGAAATTGAGAAGCGATATGGGCAAAAGACAAATAACCATAGAAACCGGGATAAGAACTAGGCAACAAGCCAAGTTACTTGATGGGATTGTGGCTGAGCTTGAAGAATTGCCCTATGTGGCAAGCTGCAACAGGGAAGCTCAAAAACTGCGGCTCCAGCTCGAAGGCCGGAGCGATGTCTCTGAAATCGTAGCCATACTCTCCCAGAAAAGCATAGGCGTAGAGGAGGTAAGAAAGAGTGAAATATCCCTGGAGGAAATTTATGCCAAGGTGACACAGGGAAGGGAATGATGAAACAGATAATGGTGATTGTGAAAAAGGATTTGAGGGAAACTCTGCGCACCAGGGCTTTTTATTTCAGCATAGCTATAGTTTTGTTCTTTATGGTAATGCTGGGCGGTGTAGTTAGAGTGCAAATCAATGCCTCGATAGAGCGAGGATTAACGCCAGCCGAGGTCATCCCTGTTATTCAACCCCTCATGGGCACCATTGTCTTCACGCTCTCCTTGCTAGTGATGATGCTATTTTGCCTCTATATCAGCGCCTATACCCTTACTATGGAGAAAATAAAGCACTCTCTGGAATCCTTGCTATGTACACCATTGAGCCTGAGGCAAATTTGGCTAGGGAAAAGTTTGGCAGTATTTCTGCCCAGTGCCATATTAGGACTGCTATTCGCCTTCGCGGCAATAGCTGGCATAAATCAACTCTTTATAGCTCCCCAAATAGGGCAATTTGTTCCGCCCGGTGCAGCACCACTGGTTGCCACCCTGGTGGCTGCGCCTCTAATAATCTTTTTCCTTGTTACTCTACTGATAGCACTACAACTCATAATCACCAATATCCGCTGGATTAACATTGCCTTCATGGGCCTAATATTCGGTGTTGGCTTTGGGATTTCTCCCTTTGTAAGGCTTGGCTCTGCGTCATGGAACATTGTCTTTATCTCCCTGGCAGTTGCCGCTATCTTAGCCCTGGTGACAATGTGTCTCTCCCGCCTGGTCACCAAGGAAAAAATCGTGCTTAGCAGCAAGGGTTAAGTGAGCTTCTTCGCCTCTTCCACTATCCTGGGCAACACCTCCCCTGTCTTACCCTGAATTAAATAGTCTGATATTCCTTCGTGGGTGAGCGGCGTGGGGTCCGCATTCACCTCTATTATCTTCACATTAGCCTTATACCCCATTACATCCAGGCCCGTGACACCCGAATGAAATCTTGCCATCCAGGGCAGATTGGCAAAAGGATAGACCACTGCTGATGTTCCGCAGATAAGCATCAGGTCACATCTCGAAGCTTCTTTTTCCGATTCCTCCATGACGTCTGAAGGTATCGGCTCCTTGAAGTGAACCACATCATCCTTGAGAGCAGCACCGCACTTGTGGCAGCGGGGTGGAAGCTCGTCCGGAGAGATTTCGTCCCAGGGAAACCTCGAGCCGCAAGAAATACATCTCACGGCGTTCACGCTGCCGTGATATTCTAAAACCCTCTTACTGCCCGCTTTTTTATGTAGACCATCAATGTTTTGTGTGATTACGCACTTCAGTATCCCCAGAGTTTCCAGGTCAGCTAGAGCATAGTGACCTGGATTTGGCTGAGCCTGTCTTATTTGTTCACGAAACGTACCATATATCCCCCGCAACCCCAGTAACTCCTCCCAATATGCCTTAGGGTCATTCAGAAAAAGGTCGTATCTTTCATAAGCCTTCGCCTCGGCCTCTTTATTGGTAGTCCACATGCCCTTTGGTCCCCTGAAATCAGGTATGCCTGATTCCGTTGATATGCCCGCCCCGGTTAAGGCAATGGCATGTTTGCTTTCCGCCAAATCCTTGGCTGCCCGCTTAATTAAACTCTCCATATTCACCTCCAAAACACTACCATTGTGGCAAAATCCAGCTTGTCTGCCAAATCCATATTTCTGTATTTAGCTAGCTATAGTCTTCCACACAACTTCACATAAAATCCCTCTCCCTCGAAGAGGGATTACCCATCCTAACTCTCCTCTCCCTCGAAGGGAGAGGATTAAGGTGAGGGTGAATTATTAGGAATAAGCCGAGAGTAAGATTATCAGGCTTGGTTGCATCGCTCAGCACTTAAAGCCAATCCCCTCTATCTCCAGGAGATTACCATCGATTTTTGTCCTGGCACCAAGAAATTCCTCGACCAACCACAGGTTTGTCTTCACATGTTCAGCAATGCGGGGGACCGAATACCTTGTAAACCCCTCGGCTAAGCCAGCATAGATTATGAGTTGGTCTGCGATATATCTATCAACTGCGGCGCCAGTTTTAACATCTTCTATAAACCTT
>Ga0307431_1000291_pt1 | contig 36663 bp, 42 predicted proteins | sample SalMarWE160170MG_FD_202155 | JGI IMG/M metagenome (GOLD analysis project Ga0307431, IMG submission 202155) | Salt marsh sediment microbial communities from the Plum Island Ecosystem LTER, Massachusetts, United States - WE1603-170 | ecosystem: Environmental > Aquatic > Marine > Intertidal zone >...
AACATAATGTGAGTTTCATGGAATATGTAAAGGATGTCTTCTCAGGAAGATATCAGATGCCGCGATTGTCATCATTGATCTTGGAAAAGGCAAAGGGCTAATTCCTTAAGTTATTGAGCATGTTCCGTAAAAGCATAAATTCTGCCCCAAGGAATCGAAACTCTACCAATTCTTGTGGTATTTTTATGCATGCCCATGCAGAAAGAAAAACAATGATATTAGAAACACGTGCTCCTTTTTTAAGAAGAGTTGCAGCCATTGGAAAAGCTATATAGAGCGGCCCCGTTGGCAGTGTTCCAATAAGAACAGATAACGCTATACCTTTGATTCCTGATGTTTTTCCCAAATATTTTACGACTGTTTCATCAGAAATAAAAACAGCGAAAAGACCCATGATTACCATCACTGCAGGGAGAATAACCATCATTTCTATGAAATATTCCTGAGCTGTTGAAGTTACAGGTTCAGTTTTTTCTGGAAAAACAAATAGAAGAACTACAACAATAACAATCGCAATACCAAGGAAAAACCAATCTCTTATCATTTTCTTCTTCTGTTTTGCTTGCTTCGCTCCTGACTTCATAAAATCACCCCCATGATAAAAGCAATTAAAATGGCGATAGCAAAACTTATTCCATTTCTTAGCAAAGCCATTTTCTTACCTAATATTTTAATTTCTAACGGTAACGTAATCATTCCAATCATGGTCAGCGTGGTAATAAATGCAGCAACAGCAGTAACCGATGCACCATTTTCAAGAATTGATGCGGCTAAAGGAAACGAAAGCAATGAAGGGACATGCATGATAGCACCCACTGCCCCAACAAGTAACACACCACCTACTCCTGCTTGCTCTCCTACAAACCTTGATATTTGATCAGGTGGTACAAAACCAAGAAGCAAACCGATTGTAATGATTATGATAAATACCATTGGGAGCATTTTTATGAAGGATTTCAAAGCCATTTTAAGTGATTGGGCTGTTTTATCCTTGTCTTTGATAAACGCTAAAATAAGGGCTGCAACTGCAATACAATTTATAATAATTGCAGTAACGTTCATTCTTTCTCCTTAAATATATCATTCAACAAGCCCATATCCCACACCGTGCTTAACTCAATAGCCCCTTAATTATGAGATCCGTTGCCTCATCCTCTGTCAGTCCTCGAGCCATCAAAGTTTGAAGTTGTTTTGAATCAACACTCCCAAGTGATGCTTCATGGGTAATATGTGCCTTAGGATTAGTTACTTCAACAATGGGAACAGCAGTTACAAAACCATTATCCTGAATAATTTCCGTACAATCAACATGACCACGTGCATATGAGCCTGATGCAGTTAATTTGTTATACACCTCTGCTTTTGCATTTTCTCTCACTGCCACCCTTGAACTAAGTAAAGCACGGGCATAATCTCCAATAAGAGTACCTACTTCCTTAATCTTAATGATGTCATCACTTTTCCCATTTATACGTGATACCATTTCAAGAACACTGCTTTTTCCACAGTTTGTTTCATAGTCAACATCAACAAGACCTACTCGGCCTTTTAAAAGTTCAAACTCAGTCTTAAAATGTGCTTTTTCCTTGAGTTCTATCTTTGCTTTAGGATATACCTTAACACCACCTGAATCCCCGTGCACATGTCTTTCAAAATACGAATAATGAGCATTTTTCCCAACAATAGTCTTAGCATCCATTATATGTTTTACATCAACTGCATTTGGAAATGTGCAATGACTAAAAACATTCAGATGAGAACCTTCTCCAATATTTGTATTAGTAATGATACGTTGAACGCCTTCTTTTGGCATCATACCAAAGCACATTTGAACAGGTTTTTCAATAATTGTATTTTTCTTTAGAGTAATATTTATCTTAACCCCATCATCTAGTTCTTCTGTATCAATCTCAAGCCCTGGTACCATATGCAAACCAACAACCTTATGATGATGGATAAACAAGTGAGCTACATTGGAATTATTTACAATACTATGATCTACCCCACTTGCTCTTGCAAGCTTATTTACCAACTGCTGATCATCAGTCATACTCTACACCCCGCTCATTAGGTATATTTTTGTGAGGGCATGGAAGGCAGTTATTTTCGAAATATGAGATTATTTTTTCTGATTTGCCTTTTTCAATTAGTTCGCCATTGCACATTAAAAAAGCATGTTCTGCCTGCCTTAAAACAGTTAAACTATGAGTAATCAATAGTATCGTTGCTCCATTATCTTTCAGAAACTTGATAACCTCAAATATTTTCTCTAGAGATGCTACATCAATACCTGAATCAGGTTCATCTAGCATAATGAGATCAGGATTCATTGTGATAATTGAGGCAAGTTCAATTTTTTTTCTTTCACCTCCAGAGAGTGTTTTATCAACTGCTCTGGTCATATATTTACTAGGTTCTAAGCCAGCCTGCAACAATGCTTTCTCAGCAATTTTCTCATCCTTCTTTTTAGAAGAAGCCAATACAAAATCTTTGACAAGAAGCCCCTCATAACGGGCTGGTTCTTGCCATCCAAATGATATACCTTTTCTTGCCCGTTCATCCGTGCTTAAATCATTAATCTCTGATCCTTTGAACACAATCTTTCCTTTTACACTCCTATAACCCTCTAAACCCATAATGGTTGATGCAAGTGTTGATTTACCTGCACCATTCGGACCTACAATTGCATGGACACGCCCTTCCCAGATGTCCATATTTACATTCTGAAGGATCTGTTTTCCATTTAGAGTCAGGCCGAGGTTCTTTATTTCCAATATCCCCACTTAGATTAACTCCTGTTTTTATTATGCCATATCATTTTTACTCATTTTTTATTTCTTTCAAACCACCGATTTCCTAGTGTTTGTTCCAATAAACCAATTACTCTTTCTAAAAATGGAAAACTTTTCGGACATGCATCGGATAAAAGAATGAATAAATTAGTTACCTTGTTTTTTGGCATACTAACAGCTAAAGGATCACTCCATTCACTCCATTCACCCATACCATCCTGAACTCTTGCTGTAACACTATAATTTCCTGCTTTCTTCCAAGAGTGTGACACAGTGATTATTTCTCCATTTTGCCATGCTTTTCCACAACCGCAATCCTCATGAACAATACCATCACCAAAGTCAACTTCTAAATAAAACATTTGATCATCAACATCAGGATCAGTCAATGTAATATTATAACTATACGATTTACCAATATTACCAGTAGTTGGACCTTCTATTAATGGTGGATTAGGTGGAGAGTTATCAGCAATTACAACGGTCGAGAACACAAAGTTAAAAAACAGCATACATACAAATATACAAACTATTTTTTTCATATCCATTCCTCTTTCAATATATTTCCTTTAATACTCACAACAATTACTTTTATTGGTATTTTTCTTGAAGCGCTTTCAGAAGCTTTCTGCGTAAGACCAAGAAGTCCACTGCAACAAGGTACTTCCATTGTCATAACCGTAAGTGTGTTGATTTTTGCATCATCTATCATTGAGGTTAATTTTTGCAGGTAAACATCCAAATTGGAATCTAGCTTAGGACATGCAATCACAAGGCTCTTATCTTTCAGATAATCTTTATGAAAATCAGCAAGGGAATATCCTACACAATCCGCAACAAGCAACACATCTTTACCTTGGAAATAAGGAGCATTAGGAGGCACTAAATGAAACTGGACAGGCCATTGTCTAAGATAAGACGCTCTACTTCCGCCTTCTCCGATTTCGTTTTTCTTTTCATCTGAAAAATCCATCATTTTTGCACTAGGGCATCCTTGGGGATGAAACGAATGAATGTCAGTTTTTTCGTCGAAATCTACTTCTATTTTTCTTTCTTTTAAAACCTCTAAAGCCTCTTTTAGATATCCTGTTTCACCATGATCCTTCAAATGTTTAAGATGTGCAATGATTGTGTTTTTACCAGCTGTTATGATGTTCTCTTGCATAACCTTTTTTTCATCATAGTCTTCAGCCTCTCGTTCTTCAGTATAAATTGCACCCTGGGGACAGTGCCCCAGGCAAGCACCAAGGCCATCGCAGAAAATATCACTAATGAGTCTTGCTTTACCATCAATTACTTGCAAAGCACCTTCTGGACAGTTAGGAATACATTCTCCACAACCATTGCACTTTTTTTCATCGATTTTTATTATCTTTCTTTTAGCCATATTGTCAAATCTATGCAACTGCATTTAATGTCGGTAGATCCTCTTCAACTGTTGAATTTGGCTGTATATTGAATTTTTCAACCAAGACATCTAGCACATTTGGTGAAACAAACGCAGGAAGTTTTGGACCGAGCATTATGTTTTTCACACCCATCGATAACAGAGAAAGCAACACTAGAACCGCTTTTTGCTCATACCAAGCAATGTTATAGGAAATAGGCAGTTCATTAATCCCTACTCCAAAAACTTCTGCAAGTTTCTTTGCTATGACTACAAGCGAGTAAGAATCATTACATTGACCTGCATCAAGTAACCTAGGAATGCCGTCAATATCACCAAGATCAAGTTTGTTGTACCTGTACTTTGCACAACCAGCAGTAAGTATCACAGTATCACGTGGAAGTGCTTTTGCAAATTCCGTATAATATTCTCTTTCCTTATGTCTGCCGTCACACCCAGCCATAACAACGAATCGTTTTATTTTGCCAGTTTTAACTGCTTCAACGATTTGATCTGCAACACTAAGAGCTGCATTATGGGCAAAACCAACTGTGATTTCTCCATCCTCAAGTTTTTCAGGAGAAGAGCATTTTTTTGCATGAGTAATAAGCTCTGTGAAATCCTTTGCATTTCCATTTTTCCCATCTGGAATATATTTCAATCCTTCAAATCCTACAACGCCCGTCATATAAACTCTATCCTTATAGGAATCCTTTGGAGGCACCAGACAATTTGTCGTCAACAGAACTGGTCCATTGAATTTTTCGAACTCTTCTTTTTGTTTCCACCAGGCATTTCCATAGTTTCCAACAAAATGAGAATATTTTTTAAACGCAGGATATGCATTTGCAGGAAGCATTTCCCCATGGGTATAAACGTCAACACCAGTGCCTTCAGTTTGTTCAAGCAATTCATCCATATCATTTAGATCATGGCCACTAATAAGAATTCCAGGATTATTTCTTACACCAAGATTAACACTTGTTGGTTCAGGATTACCATAGGTTGATGTGTTTGCATCATCTAACAAAGCCATGGTTTTAACACCGATTTCTCCACATTTCATATTCAGACCAACCATCTCATCAACTGATAACTCCTTAGTTGTAGCAACTAATGCATCTTGTATAAAATTTGAAATTTCTTTATCTGTTTTACCAAGGATATATGCATGATGATAATAAGCTGCAATTCCTTTTAGCCCATAAATCAACAGTTCTCTAAGGGATCTAACATCTTCGTTTTTAGTATTAAGCACCCCAACTTCTTCTGCCTTTTTCATTATCTCTTCTTCATCACTGAAATGCCATGTAACAGAGTCGTGTGTGTTCTGAACTGAATTTTTTTCTTTTAGTTCATCTCTAATCCTCGATGCTTGATGTATCTTATCTGTAAAATATTGTTTGTCGAAATTTGCATTTGTAATTGTTGAAAATAAACCTTCCATAATGAATTTATCAACTTCTTCATTGTATTTTCCCGATTCCCTTGATTTAGTATTACATATTGACATTCCTTTCATTAGATATATCAGCAGATCCTGTAAATCTGCTACCTCGCCTGTTTTACCGCAAACACCTGCCTTCGTGCAACCTGTTCCTTTTGCTGTTTCTTCACATTGATAACAAAACAATTTTTTCATCTCCATTTATTTTCTATTTACTACATTTAGGATTTCCATAATCCATGAACATTACAATATTCCCTGGCCTCAATTTTATCAGTTTTTATATTAAACTCTGCCTGCGGTTTATCACCAGGTTTTAAAAACTTCCTATAAGATACCCCATCAGCGATTATCTGAATCCATTCTATCTGATGTTCCTCAGTCATTGGATGACCCTGATTTTGTCCCACTTTAACAAGAACTCCATTGCCTGTTTTTTCAACATATGGAACATGTTTTTCGGTGGATGCATCCTCAGTTTTTTCCTCAAATAGTTTCATCTCCTGCCCACAACAAACAAGGGCACCAGCACCAGCATGTAAAACTTCAACTATATTTCCACATATTTCACATTTATATATCTCTCTTAATTTTGCCATATTTTCTACCTCCAATTTTTTTATTGTTTCTTCTTCTTTTTATAATCTTCAATAGCAGCATGAAGAGCATCAGCTGCAAGATTACTGCAATGCATTTTTTGTGGTGGAAGACCATCAAGCTCGTCTGCAACATCATTACGCGTTATTTCAAGAGCTTCATCAATGGTTTTACCTATTGCAAGCTCGGTTACCATTGAGCTTGTTGCAATCGCTGAACCACATCCAAAAGTTTTGAATTTGATATCTTTTATAATATCATTTTCTACTTTGACATACATCTCCATAAGATCTCCACACACGGGGTTTCCAACTTTTCCAAATCCATCTGGATTTTCAAGTACTCCAACATTTTTTGGATTTGTGAAATGATCCATTACTTTTTTACTATATACTGGCATTTTTTTCTCACCTCTATTTTGATAAGGGTGAAAGTTGTCTGAGACGCTTGACTGTTTCTTCCACCGATTTTACAATTTTTGAAACCTGCTCAAGATTGTTTGAGCGGCCAAGAGTTATCACCATTGAACCATGTGCTTCTTCATGTTTCAGTCCAATTGCAAGGAGAACATGAGATGCTTCAAGTGTTTTTGATGAACATGCAGAACCCGTTGCTATCTGAATTCCATACATATCCATATTTAACAGGATGCTTTCTCCTTCAATAAAACTGAATCTAAAACTAGCATGATGCGGAAGCCTCTGAATGGGATGACCTGTCACATAAGCCTCATCGATCTTTGTTATCTCAGAGATAAGATTATCTCTTATTTTTCTGAGTCTTTCACTTTCATTTTTCATTTCTTTTTTAGCAAGTCTTGCTGCTTCACCCATACCAACTATTGCAAAAATATTTTCAGTTCCAGATCTAAGACCTCTTTCCTGACCACCACCAGGCATAACAGACTGGATTTTCACACCTGGTTTAACATATAGAGCACCAGCCCCACGTGGGGCATACAAATCATTAGATGAAAGCGTTAAAAGATCAATTCCATCATTTTGAACATCAATTGGAATTCTACCAGCTGCTGCTGTTGCATCAACATGAAGATAATTACCTTTATTATGAACTATTTCACTGATTTTTTTTATGGGTTCTATTGTACCTATTTCATTATTTGCATACATAACCGAGGTTACAACTGTGTTTTTTGTAATCATTTTTTCAAGGCTATCAAGATCAACTACACCGAATTTATCTACAGGAACTTGATTAAAACTCCAACCGTTTTTAACTAGATCCTTCATTGGATTAATAACAGAGATATGCTCAATAATACTAGCAAGAACCTCTTTCCCCTCTTTGATATTTCTAAAAGCAGTACCACGAATTCCAAGATTATTAGCTTCAGTTGCACTCCCTGTAAAAACAATTGTTTTTTCTGATTCAGCGTTAATCAAATCAACAATTTTTCTACGAGCTTCTTCAACTGCTTGTTTAGCAGTTTGACCAAATTCATACAAAGAAGATGGGTTTCCAGCTTCAGCTAAAAAAGGTTTAGCAAAATCAATAACTCGTGGATCAACAGGCATCGAAGATGCATGATCAAGATATATTCCTTCCATTATTTTTCTCCATTAAAACCACATAGTTGCCCCTGCATCAAGAGCTAGGTCATTTAATGTTCCTGCTCCAACAATTTTCACACCAGGAATTAGATCTACTTTCTCCCAGCCAAGCATTTGCTTACTTGCTTCACAAACATAGATTGTTATACCCATTTCAATTGTTTTTTGAAGCATTTCGGCAACACTTGGAAAACTACCAAGTTTAATTTTTTCTGCTTCTCCAGGTTTTAAAACCTTTATAGATGTGCCAAGATAATATACCACAGGTTTTAATTCCATCATCTCAGCTGTTTGAGCAAGAACTAATGGTGAGTATTGTTTTGTTTCTTCATCTGTTGTCACAGCATACAATATCATTTTTTCATCTTTCATTTTTAACTCCCACATTTTATTTCTTTTTCTTGATAAGGAAGGTAAGAATTGTTCCTTCTTTTTCAAATTTTAATATCTCATGACCTGTTCTTTTAGCCAACCGTTTAATATCTTCCTCAGCAGCTGGATCATCTGCTTCAACTTTGAGGATTTCACCAATCTGAATTCCATCTATGCCCTCTTTAGTCATAGCGAGGGGCATTGGACAAAAAAATCCAACACAGTCTACCTCTGCATCAACTTTTATGTCAGTCAGATTCACACCTCAAATTTTTTTCTTTAGTTAGCCCCCTAAAAAATCGAGGTCATACCAATATCCCGTGGAACTAAGATGGTAGAACTCTCCCTCTAGGAGGAAATAATGTTTTTTTTCTTGTTCGATTATCTCATTAATTATTTTTTTAATTTCGTCATCGCTTGAATTCTCCCAAATCTCTGTATAATAATCAATAGCATCTTTTTCACTATCCATTGCTATTCTAAGAGCATCGATCTCATTTGCATCTGGTTTTACTCCTTCAACTTCCTTAAGATCCTTTGGAAAAATTGGGATTTCTTGATATTTCTTACTGGAATCCACTAAATCATCCCATTCTGACTTGCCAACTTTTTCTTCAAATAATTTCTGGAAGATATCTAGATGTAGTAGCTCATCTTTTGCAATACCTTCAAAAACCGAACGCCCCATATCGCTTGAGGTTTGAGCAGCTGCTTTTTGGTAAAAAGCATAGCCGTCTTTTTCCATTTGTATTGCTGTTTGTATGGCTTCTTTTATTGTAGTAAATTTACCCATATCATTACTCCCCCTTTCATCATTTTTTATTAGAATTGTTTAGTAGTTTTCCCCCCATACTTCAAAATATGCTTTTGGATGTTTACATACTGGGCAGATATTAGGTGCTTCTGATGCTTCATGGATGTATCCGCAGTTCCTGCATTTCCAGTATATCTTTCCATCTTTTTTGAAAATTGTTCCGTCTTCTATGTTTTTCAAAAGTTTTTTGTATCTTTTTTCATGTTTTTGTTCTACTTTTGCAATTACTTCAAACATTACAGCTATCTCATCAAATCCTTCTTCCCTAGCATCTTTTGCCATCGTAGGATACATATCAGTCCATTCATAGTTTTCTCCAGCCGCTGCAGCTTTCAAATTCTCAACTGTAGTTCCAATTCCATTAAGTTTTTTGAAATGAAGTTTTGCATGTTCTTTTTCATTTTCAGCAGTTTCTAAAAAGAAATCTGCAATCTGTTCATATCCTTCCTTTTTTGCTACCTTTGCAAAATAGGTATATTTATTTCTAGCCTGAGATTCCCCAGCAAATGCATCCATTAAATTTTTTTCAGTTTTTGTTCCTTTCAAATCTTTCATCTTTTTTCACCACTTCATATTCTCAACATTTATGGGCCCACATGCACCATAGGCCAATACACATCAGCTTCCTCAAAACGCTCCATACTTTCCCTTTCCACTTCTAGAATTTTATAATGCCCTGTTTCCATATCTGCAAAATACAGCAAAGTATTATGAATCTTGGAACCTGATTCAAAACGTTCAGCTAAAGATTCATAAAAATCATGAGCATGTTTTTCAGCATCCATGGCCTTTTTGAGAAGTTTACTAACTGGCATATCTTCATTTATTTCAATTTCTGGCAATGGAACGGGTGTTTCTTTTGGAAGTCTAATTTCTTTCTTGGGAAACTGATTTTTGTAAACTTCTTCTACAAATAACCTGTGTTTATCTTCCTCTTTTGCAAGAAATTCAAGCTTATCCTGCAATAATCCATTTTCTGTTTTCTTTGCAATTTTTAAATAAAGTGTACTGCTTTCAACTTCACTTTTTATTGCAGCCAGTAGTAAATCGTCCAGATTATATTTCTCTAAATCCAAGTATTATCACCTTTAATCTTGTTTTTCATCCACTGGAGGGGCATAAACACGAGCGCCAATCTCTTTATCTATCATAAATAGCCCGTTTCCTTTATCACCTGCAAGTTCCAGCTTAGCAATGATATCGTTGTCATTTCCTTCTTCTTCAATTTGTTCAGTGACGAACCATTGTAAAAATATCTGTGTTGCATGATCCTTTTCTTTGATCGCCAGGTCTACGAGTTCATTGATGGATTTGGTTATAAATTGTTCATGTTTGAGTGTCTTTTGAAACATATCCATTGCATCTTTGAAAGTTGATAAGGGTTCATCAATTGCCTTAAGTTTTATTTTACCACCCTGATCATTGACATAGTCATAGATTTTCATCGCATGCTCCATTTCCTCATTATATTGCACCATAAACCAGTTCGCAAATCCCGGGAGGCCTACATTTGTGCTGTGTGCAGACATTGACATATACAAATATGCCGAATACATCTCTTTGTTGATTTGTCCATTTAATGCTTCTTCCATTTTTTTACTTAACATCTTTTATCATGCTCCTTTACAGTTTTTTATGACATAACCACCAGTCATAGCACTCTATTTCACCCTTTATCTTTGCTTTTTCTCTTTCTTTTATTTGTCCAATTGTTCCTGCTGGCGGGATTATTACTCTATCTCCTATGAGCTCGTTGTTGGGCCACTTGTGGGGCAGTGCAACGCCATTCCCATCACTTATCTGCAGTGCCTTGAGTGCTCTAAGTATCTCATCCCAATCTCTGCCAACTTCTGCTGGATAGTAAACTATCGCTCTTATTGTACCCTTTGGATCCACTATGAACACCGCTCTTGCAGTATTTGAGGAACCAATTGGAAGCATCCCGAGCATTTCCGCAAGAACACCACGATCATCGGCAATTATTGGAAACTTAATCTCTAGGCCGAGATTGTCCTTTATCCATTCAGCCCACTTCAGATGCGCAAATACCTGGTCAATACTTAGACCTATAACCTCAGCACCCTGTTTTTTGAACTGTTGTAACCTCTTCTGCATCCCATAGAACTCTGTTGTGCACACAGGCGTAAAATCGCCAGGGTGCGAGAACAGTACGAACCATTTACCTTTGAACTCTGTGGGCAATTTCATCATTCCATACGTCGTCTTTACTTCCATTTCCGGAAATTTTTCTCCTATTACTACCATTTTTTCACCTCTTTTTTATCAATTATATTCCTTCTTTTATTATACTTCTATGTTTTTCATATATTTCATCTGCCAGTCTATCTAGCATTCTGAAATCATTTTCTTTTGGATATCCTTTTATAACCACAGGTTCGATCAATTCCACCTTGAGATTTTTGATCAGTCCTTTAATGTCTTCAGTCATCTTACCACCCCATCCGTATGATCCAATGATAGATGCAAAGCGAGTTTTGGGGCGCAGTGCATTGGCAAGATATGCTGCATAAACTGCATTGGGGTGCGGACCAGTCAGAACTGTTGGGGTGCCGATTACGATGGTGGCAGCATCCACCAGTGCCATTGCCAGCTCTCCGATATCGGTGACCTGTAAATTGAACGGCTTCACCTTGATGCCTCGCTCCATCAAAGCATCAATGAGATAATTTACCATGGCTTCTGTGCTCCCGTGCATCGACACAAAGGTAATTACCACCTCGTTTTTCACATCGTCAGAAACCCAATCTTGATATGCATCAAGGATGATCTCGGGTTTATCATATAAAGGGCCGTGGCTGGGAGCGATCATGTCAATGTGCAGATCCTTGATTTTTTCCAGATTCTTGCGAACGGGAATGCGGAACGGCATCATGATTTCCGCATAATATCGCTTAGCCGCGTCGTATATCTCTGCTTTATTTTTCACGAATAGTTCGCTTGTTGCCAGATGAGAACCTAAGAAATCACAGGAAAACAATATATGGTCCTCATGCAGATAAGTACTCATAGTCTCTGGCCAGTGAACCCAAGGCGTATGAATGAACTCAAGTGTTTTTCCTCCTAGAGGGAGTGTGGAGCCATCATCCACTGCGGCGATCAAATCTTCATTTATCAGTAAATGTTCTGTAAGCATGACTTTACATTTTTGGGTGCAGATAACCTTTGCGTTTGGGTAGCGTTTCAGAACGGCAGGAATGCTACCGGAATGATCCTGTTCTGCATGATTGGCTATGATATAGTCGATATTCACGTTCATGTCTTGCAAGGCATCAAGCAATTCCTGCTTTTTGCTGGGATCTACTGTATCTATTAGAGCCATTTTTTTGTCACCTTTGACAATATAGGCATTGTAGCTGGTTCCATCCGGAAGAGGGATAAGCTCGTCGAAAAAGCGACGATCCCAGTGTTTGGTCGGTGCTGCGTAGACTCCTGCAGCAATCTTTTTTATTTCCATTTTTTTCATTCACTCCTCTTTCTTAAAATCGTTTTTACCCACTCCGCAAACAGGACATACCCAATCATCAGGGATGTCTTCAAATTTTGTTCCCGGTGCTATCCCGCCATCTGGGTCTCCTTTCTCTGGGTCGTACACATATCCGCATACTGTGCAAACATATTTATCCATTTTTTCTTCCTCCTTTTTTGTTTCTTTATCAACCATACTATTATAGGTAGGCGCAGTTTTTGGTGAAACACCACCTTTAACCTTGTGATAATATTCATAGGTCATAGGTTTTTCTTCTGAAAGTATTTCTGCATCCTCCACCTTACCAATAAAAATAGTATGAGTACCAACATCAATTTTATCTATCACTTTAGCTTCAATGCATGCAAGAGCATTATCCAGTACAAGAGGTAACTTGGTTTTTCCAAGCTTGTATTCAACATCTTTGAATTTATCAATATCCCTTCCAGATTTGAAACCAAAAGTTCCGATGAATTTCATAGGTGTTTTTTCTGAGAGAATTGATATTGAAAAATTCTTACTTTTTTCAATGAAATCATGAGTGAGATTCTGTTTGTTAATGCTAATTGCCAATACAGGGGGGTCCGAAGTAACCTGAAATATCGCATTTGCAATCTGTCCGTTAATTTTTTCTTCATTTTTAGAACAGACTACATAAATCCCATAGGAAATCTTATGCAATGTTCTAGGATCCATTTTCATCCTCCTCCAATTTTATGCAATCCTTGCAAGTGCCTTTGAAATATCCATGCACCTCTTCCACCCTATGCCCTCCGTTCAGAAGATCATCCATATAAGGACAACCGATATCTATATCTATGATCCTCCCACATTTTTTACATAGGAAATGATGGTGTACATCGTTTCTAAAGTCATATCTCAACTCAGAACCGGTTATGCTGAGCGACTGAATGATTCCATTTTTATTAAGTGTATGCAATGAGTTATATACAGTTGTTTTGGAAAGTGACGGGTTTCTTTCCTTTAGTCCAATGTATATCTGATCAACTGTTGGATGGATTCTATTTTCATCAAGATACTTTAGTATCTCCAATCGTTGAGGAGTGACTTTTATTGAATTTTCTTTTAACGGTTTTACATATTTTTCAAACATGTTTACCTTTGTAATAATTTCTAAGTTGTAATTATTACTATTTAACATGCAATACAGAATACCTATTTAAAATTTTCTATAAAGTGATGCTGGTGTGAAATCATACGCCAAAATGTGATTCCAATGAAGAAAAAACAAGCATATCACCAAAAATATGACCAAAATCACCATGAATAAACATAGACGTGAATAATGTATAAATCTAAGGAAAATATTCTAATGAAAGATAAATTGGCCTATATCCCAAACTAGAGGTTGTTTCGGGAAAAGGTATCGCCAAAATAAAAATAATGATATTGGCAGAAATTAATGCATAGGTCATCATCAATCTTTTAACATAACATATACAAAAACCAATACCCCAATCATTATGCATATTGCAATTATTGAAAGAATGGATAGAGAGATTACTATATCCAGCGCTTCTACCTTAATTCTAAGATACCCCTGTATTGTATTCTGCAATTATTGGTTTTTCTTTGTTGAATTGACCTATTAAAAGGTCATCTTGTACAACATTGAATGCATGGTTAAAATGTTCATCTGTTACTTTTGCGTCTTTGTTTTTACCTAATTTATGTTCACGCATTGCCTGCATTCCTGCTTCTCTACACATCGCTGCGATATCAGCTCCAGTCAATCCTTTGGTTTTCTCAGCCCATTTTTCCAAGTCAAATGTTTTATCAAGAGGCATAGTTCTGGTATGAACCTTGAAAATCTCAACTCTAGAGCTCTCATCTGGGATTGGTGTCTCAATTTTAAGGCCGATTCTTCCAGGTCTGAGAAGTGCCTTATCGACTAGTTCAGGTTTGTTTGTAGCAGCAATAATTACAACTTTTTCTAGTTCTTCCACACCATCAAGCTCTGTTAGCAATTGATTTACCATCCTCTCTGTTGAATCAGTTAGAGAACTACCACGAACCTTTGAGATACTGTCGAACTCATCGAAGAAAATAATTGAAGGTGATACCTGTCTTGCTTTTTTGAAGATATCCCGTATATGTTTTTCTGACTCACCTACCCATTTTGATACAAGCTCAGGTCCTTTTACTGCAATGAAATTTGCATCGGCCTCATTTGCTACAGCTTTTGCAAGAAGTGTCTTTCCAGTGCCTGGTGGCCCAAAGAGTAGCATTCCTTTTGCTGGAGTTATCCCAAATTTCTTAAATGAATCAGGATCTTTTAATGGCCATTCAACTGCCTCAATTATTTTCTTTTTTACGTCAGGTAAACCACCGATATCGCTCCATTTAACATTTGGTTTTTGGATTAAAATCTCCCTCATTGCTGACGGTTCAACCATTTTGAATGCATCAATAAAATTATTCATTGTAACATTCATTTTTTCTAAAAGTGAAGTCGGTACTTTGTCCCCTAATGTTTTTAACTCAGACATATGTGGTGCAAGTGCTTTCATTGCTGCTTCTTTACATAGAATTTCAATATCAGCACCTGTGTACCCTAGTGTTTTTTCTGAGAGGTTCTCTAAATCAACATCCTCTGAAAGAGGCATACCGCGAGTGTGAATCTGTAATATCTCCTTTCGTCCCGCTATATCAGGTGGGTTAATTTTTATTTCTCGATCGAAACGTCCTGGTCTTCGCAGTGCTGGGTCAAGATCATCAGGTCTATTGGTTGCAGCCATTACCACCACTTGCCCTCTGTTTTTTAAACCATCCATAAGTGCAAGTAATTGAGACACAAGTCTTTTTTCAAGTTCTCCTTTTATATCTCCTCGTTTTGGTGCAATAGAATCAATTTCATCTATGAAAATAACTGATGGGGCATTTTTTTCTGCTTCTTCAAATATGTTTCTAAGTTGTTTTTCAGTTTCACCGTAATATTTGTTTAAAATTTCAGGTCCTGCAATTGAGTAAAAATTCGATTCTGATTCAGATGCAACAGCTTTTGCAAGAAGTGTCTTTCCCGTGCCTGGTGGCCCTGAAAGTAGAACTCCTTTTGGTGAACCTATTCCCAACCTTCGGAAAACTTCAGGATGTCTCACGGGGATTTCTACCATTTCCCGTATCATTTCAGTTTCTTTTTTTAATCCGCCAATGTCTTCATAGGTTACCTCTGGCATTCTTGATGGCGTATCCTTAACTTTTTTGCTTGAAACATTGATTTTCGTATTAGGAGTTATCTTGACAATTCTATTTGATGGCGAAACAGCAGTTATCATGTAATATAGTTGTGTTCCCATAACATCAATGGCAATTTTCTGATTTTTAATCAGAGGTCGATCGATAAGTTTGTTATGAAAATAAGATGTTGGATCATTGTTATACATGACATCTTGTAATGGAGACAGCGTTACTGATTTTGCCTCATCCCATTTTGCAATGGAGATATTTGCATCTTCGTCTATGGATATGCCTGCGGTAAATCGTATAATGCCATCAATTCTAATGATATCTTGTCTATCATCTTCAGGTCTTCCTCTCCAAACAGTTGCTACTGCTTTTCTTTTGCCCTGAATTTCGATTACATCTCCTGCATTTATCTTAAACTTGTTCATTATGTCATCGGGGATTCGTGCAATTCCTCGATCAACATCCATCTGTAGAGCTTCTGCTACTGTTAATTTTATTTGACTATTTTTTTTATTATCTTTCATTTCTATCACCTTAAGTTAGAATTTAATCTAAAAAATGGAGAAAAGATCTAATTGACTTTGATAGACCTTCCTTTTTTACGGGATTTTACTTTTGGCATTCTTAGTTCTAAAACACCATTTGCGTATGTTGCCTTGATTTTACTGGGATCAACGTTTTCTGGTAGAGATATGTTTCTGTAGTATCCACCATATCTTCTTTCAAGACGATACATTCCTTGTTTTTTGTCTTCTTCTTTTAATTCCTCTTTTTTCTCTACCTTTATCTCTAGTGAATCATCTATTACGTTTATGCCGATGTCCTCCTTTTTTACTCCAGGTATTTCTAAGGTAGCTAGAACGTCCTTATCGGTTTCCCACATGTCTGCGAGTGGTTGTTTGTAATTGCTGGATACTATATCGCTTTCGGTGTGGCTTGGTAGTGCCTCTCTTGACCTATAACTTCCGAATGGCCCAAAGCCTGTGAAGCCTTCAAACATTCTATCCATTTCTTCCTGCATTCCTTGCAGTTGGTCCCAAATATTCCATTTTCGGTCCATTTCTTTTTACCTCTTTTTGTTAGTTTATCTTTTGTTTTGTTAGCTTAAAGCCAACGAAATATATATGTCAGTACCTGTTTAAATACTTTTTGGTTTAGTTAAGCTAACGTTAACAAAATTAGTTTCTTATTAGAAAAATATAAATAATCGAAACAGCTTATTTACCATAAATGGCGAGAAGAATCCTTATTAAAAAAATAAACACACCACCTGCAGGAAGCCTAAAAGAAGATATTGATTTTGTCTGTAGATCATTTGGATATTTTTCTCCAAGAGACAAACAAGATACTGCAGGAAAAATATTTAGATTACTCGTTAGAGAAAGCCATAAATCAGAAGGACTTACTAGCGATCAAATGGCAGAACGACTTGAATTAACAAGGGGGGCAATCGTTCATCATTTAAACAGTTTTATTATGGCAGGAATTATTATCAGGGATAAAAACGCATACAGGCTTAGACGTCAATGTTTACAAAAAAGTATAGAGGAAGTAAAAGAAGACATCGATAGGATATTTTCTGAAATGCTAAAAATTGCAAGTGAAATAGATAGTCAACTTGGGAACTTCTATAGATAAAATCGGTTTATTACAGATGGGGAGTATAATTTTTAGTGACATATTATATTAAAAATATTAGCAGCTATCCGTACATTTATCAAACAACAAATCTTTTGGAAAAGCGAAGAATAACTAAAACGTAGATTCTGACTGTTTTTCAATAGAAGTAAAGCAGCTTACACCTTTTTCAAACATCAAAATCGACTTCTCATGTTTTTTTATTTTGTTCCAACTATTGTCCTTTTTAAAAATTCAAAATTGAATCGTGTTTCAGAACAGCCATTTTTTATCAATGGTATACTTTGTGCAGCTATGTTCAATTGTTCTAATATTTTTGTTGCAAGGCCTATTTCTTCAGTGCATGCTACTCCAATGACACCATCATATGAATTTTTTTGAAATATCTTTTTGACACAAGAGCTTCCCGGCAATACATATACATCGTAGTTTTTCCTGTTTGCAAGTTTCGTAGCCTTATGCACCTGGCAATCATTCGAACAATGCTTGCATAAATATGATGCAGTCTCTGGATCAAACTCTGCCTTGCATCTTGAGTCCATGTATTTTCTGCAGCAATGGGGAAGAAATAACACTCGTTTATTTGTCTTTAGAAAATGCTTTTTATGGAGACTATTCTTTATGTTTGCATTAATAAGATCTTCAATGACTGTTACTGAGTCGCAAACAGACAAACCCGTAATTTTGTCCACATCGAATTTTTTTACCAGATTTACCGCCATATCCCCTATTCTTGCAGTGATTTTTTCTTTCTCCGAAAACTCTGCAATTTCTTTAAACAATGTTTGCGTCAGTTTCGATAAATCAAACGTAAAAGTATACCCCATTATAACATCTCATTATTATTTTAGATTTCACTGTATCATCCTCAATTATAAAAATATTGTTATACAAATATTACCAAAAATTTCAATATCTTTTAGTTACAAGCATTAAAACGAAAAAAGTTCTTTATCATCTTGCAATTTTTTGTTTGTTCTTGTTGCGTTTTCCTTCTAACCGCTTCACTTCCAAGTATCTTACCTGGATGAACTACTCCTTTTACAAACTTCATTTTATCCATAAGTGAATTTAGGAATGAATACAAGAATTACGGCATTATGCCAGACGTAGTATTATAAAGCACATCTTGATTCTGGTTACTTAATAAAATGCGAACAGCGTTTATCACGAAGTGATACTGTATGATAGCGGTAAAAGTTGAAAATATTGTAGCATCTACGACATTTGCGGATAAATTAGACTTGGACGCCATAGCTCATTCGTTAGAAGATGCCGAATATGAACCAGAACAGTTCCCTGGATTGGTCTACAGATTGAAAAACCCTAAAACAGCTACGCTACTCTTCAGAAGTGGTAAAGCCAACTGTACTGGTGCCAAAAACCTCGAAGATGTGCGCAAGACCATTGACATAATAGCAGGCAAGCTAAGGAAAATGGGCGTAGACGTTTACAAAAATAAAGATCTTGAGATGGTTGTTCAGAATATGGTAGCTATCGCTGATTTGGGGAGCGAGCTTAACTTAAATGAGGTGGCAATGGGTCTTGGTTTGGAAAACATAGAATATGAACCTGAGCAATTCCCCGGGCTTGTCTATCGCATTAAAGAGCCTAAAGTGGCAATGCTGCTTTTCGGATCTGGTAAAATTGTATGTACCGGCGGTAGAAAGGCAGAAGACGTATCAATAGCAGTTGAAAAACTATCAAAAGAACTAAATTCCTTAGGACTTCTTCGCTAAGCTTACTTTTCCAATATATTGTACCAAATAAAATATAACTTTATGAATATAGAATAGAAAATGTTTTAAAACAGGCAACTGTTATCATAGGTAGGTGTACTAATCAAAATGAAATACAATACAAAAAGGAAACGGAAAGCACGGTTAAGAAACTTATTTCGCTCCACCTCACCTCAGGTTGAGGAAGGTCATACTAAAATTAGTTTCTCAGCACTTAAGAAACTAGCAAGTACAAATGAACAGAAAGATATTTTAAAACGGATAGAGCAAGAAACAATACCAACAGTCAGAAACGCATGGATTGATTATTTCCTTGAAAAAACAAAACAGTCCAAATACAAAAGCGATTAATCAGAAGAAATACAAAGATAACTCTACCTAAAACACATATCATTTCAATTTCTTTTTGACATGTTTTTTTGATTCGATGTCCAATAGTTTCCGGAAATCGGTTAAGCAACAATTACTACCATTCATCCTCTGGATTAAGTTTCCACTTAGAGCTTATCTCACTGCTACCAAAATAGAGTAGCTATATCAAGTCATTACTCAAACGACCTTTTTATCTGTTCAACAGCTGCATCAATATTATCCAAAGTTGTTGCATAGGAGAACCGGATATATCCTTCCCCATATGGGCCAAAGGCAGTACCTGGAAGGGTGGCTACCCCTGCCTTGTAAAGCAAATGATCAGCACATTCCTGAGACGTCATGCCAGTTTTCTTAATGTTCGGAAAAGCATAAAATGCACCTTTTGGAGCCTGGCAACTAAATTGAGGTATAGAATTCAGACCTTTTACAATCCTATCCCTTTTCTCCTTGAACCTTGCCATCATATCAGGAATAAAGCTTTGATCGCCAGTCAGCGCCTCTACACCTGCCCATTGTGTAAATGCTGCGGTACATGAAACAGCGCTAACAAGAAAATCTTGCAACCTTTCAGCCAGTTTACTTGGAGCTATCACATACCCCAATCGCCAGCCGGTCATCGCATAATATTTTGAAAATCCATCTAAAAGAACGGTTCTTTCTTTGGCTTCATCCCTTGCAGTTGGGGTATAATGAACTGTATCATAAGTCATTTTTGAATATATTTCATCTGATACTACAAAAATATCATGTTCCTCAGCAAGTTCTGCAACATCATCTAGTTCAGATTTAGTCATCACAGATCCTGTTGGGTTCTGAGGAGAGTTGACTACCATGAGCTTTGTCTTTTCAGTTATTCTCTCCTTGATATCATCAGGGTTCATACGAAACTCATTTTCCTCTAAAAGTGGTACAAGTACACCCTTTGCACCCAAAAACGATGAAACCGAGCCATAAGTTGGATAACCAGGATCCTGATATATGACTTCATCACCAGGATTTACTGTAGCAAGCATTGAGAAAAATATACCCGGTTTCAGACCAGGAATTATAATAATCTGTTCAAGATCCGGTCTATACCCTCTCGTTTTCTCCACCTCATCTTGAACTGCTTTTCTAAGCTCTAAAAGACCAATAGATGGTACATAATGAGTTTTTTTATCTTTGATTGCCTGAATACCTGCCCGGGCAACATTTTCAGGGGTTTCCATATCTGGCTCTCCGATTTCAAAATGGAGAATGTCTTTGCCTTGTCTCTCCAACTCTTGGGCTTTTGCAAGCACTTCAAATGCTGCTTCCCCATATATTCTAGATGCTCCATTGCTTAATTTTACCATTTTTAAATCACCTTTTTTGCAACCTAATCTTTTAGATCGATTGATTCTAAATATTTAAAAAGACCTAATTCCTCAAGTTTTTCTTTTGTAGGTATGCCTTTCTTATTCCATCCACGAAGTGTGTAATATTCCTCCAGGCTTTTCTGAAACTCATCTTCCGATAAAACCTTTCCCTTTGCAGGCCCTTTTGTGAATGAATCCTTGAAAAATCTTGAAGGTAACTTATCAGAAGCCGGAGGCAAACCCTCTCTGAGATTAAACAACCGGATAAGATTCCATATTTTCTCCCCTGCTTTAAGATAGCTTTCAACTGTGTGGTCAAATCCTGTGGCTAGATTCCACATTTCTACACAGTCCTCCTCAGAAATGGGGGCGAAATCGCAAAGCACTAAAGAGAAAAATGCCGCTCGTTCATCCTGAACGTCCTTGACAAGTCTTGCCTTTTTTTCAAAGGAAAATCTATCAAGTTCTGGATCATAAAGCTCGGCTTTGGCAATCCACGCTCGCTGATGACACGCACCTCTATCTGATGTTGCATAAGCAAGACCCATACCAAAGGTTCCTCTTGGATCATAACCAGGAATTTCTAAACCTTTTGCATGCACAGCATACTCTTCTGAATCTTTTCCCAGTTTCTCAGAAGCAATTCGTACTCCATCAGCCAATATGTCTCCTGCTTTTCCATTTCTGTGAGCAATATCATCTATGAGTTTTGCCAATTCCTCAACTTTCCCCCATCCAATATCGTTGCCTCCAAGATGTTCACTATTAAGAGCTCCTTTTTCATATGCCTCAACCGCGAAACCAAGCACTCCACCTAGTGAAATAGAATCCATACCAAGCTCATTGCACCTTTCATTAAGATATGCAACATCTTCAACAGAACCAATGCCTAAATTTGATCCCATAAGCGCTAAAGTCTCATATTCAGGACCTACCAACGAAACGCCCTTGTGGGGTCCAGATTTAATAGATGATTTATTCCAACATGCAATAATACAATTATAGCATGCGCCACTAGAGTCTACAATGCTTTTCTGCATGGTTTCAGCGTCTATGCCGTCGCCATGTTCAAAAAAACCTTCTTGATAATTCCTGGTTGGAATAAAACCTTCTTTGTTTATCAGTTTAACCAGTTGAGTAGTACCATATTTTCTTCTTATTGGAACAGAATCGTCTTCTTTGATTTTATTCAAAACCTCTTTGGTTTTTTTGTGGAAGCCACCTGAATCATGCAATGATACATTATTACTACCCGTAATAGCAATGGCTTTAAGATTTTTAGAACCCATAACTGCACCCGATCCACCACGTCCTGCATGCCTATGTCCGTCAATGGTTATAGCTGAAAACTTTACGAGATTTTCACCTGCTGGACCGATAACAGCAGTTTTTACTTTTCCTTCAGTTTTCTGAAGCCAGTTATGCGTTTTTAGGCATTCTTCTCCCCATATTTCAGAGGCATTTTTAAACACTATTTCATCATCCCTTATAATAAGATAAACCGGCGTATCCGACCGTCCATTAAGTATTATAATATCCCACCCGGCTTTCTTCATTTCCGCAGCAAAAATACCTCCAAAATGGGAGTCCAAAAAAAGCCCCGTCTGCGGAGATTTAGTAACAACAGTCCCCCTGCCAGAAGTTTGAACTGAGGTTCCAGTAAGTGGACCGGTGGTAAACATCAAAATATTTTCTGCTGATAAGGGATCTGTTCCCTTAGGAAGCTTATCAAACAATATTTTAGCTCCAAGCCCCTTAGCACCAATAAACTCTTTTGCAGCATTCAAATCGGTTTTTTCTATCGACGTTGCATGAGTCTTCAAGTCAACAATTAATATTTTTCCTGTGTATCCTCCACTCATTGAACCACATCCTTCATACAATGTTAAAGGTATTTTTTGATAAATGACCTAAGTACTAAATTTTCTGTTCATCTCCAATAGGTCTATTAACAGTGAAAAACCTGTTTCTCGTTTGCCAGCACCAGGCCCAACTATGGTAACTGAACCAAGTTCATCAGTATCAAATGTCAATGCGTTGATTGCTTCACCTACACCAGCTAGCGGGTCATTTAAGGAAAGTTTTTCTGGCCAAACCTTTGCTTTTACAGAACCGTCTGATTGAATTTCAGCACTTCCAATAAGCTTCCAACGTTTTCCCTCCTCCTTTGCCTTTTTGATATCGTCCTCTGTGATTTCAGTTATGCCTTTTCTTTCTACATCTTCCCAAGACAGTTTCTTTTCTAAAACAACATTGGTTAAAATAACTACCTTACCAAGAGCATCTAATCCTTCAACATCCCCAGTTGGATCTGCTTCGGCATATCCTAGTTCTTGAGCTTTCTTTAATGCATCATCATAAGGCATACCCCCCTCCATTCTAGTTAAAATATAGTTGGTGGTACCGTTTAGTATTCCTTTAAAGCCACTTATCTTGTTTCCAGCCAAGGTATGTTTGGCAAGGTTCAACACAGGCGTACCAGATAGCACAACACCCTCAAATCCATAGTGGACGTTATTGGATTTTGCTTTTTCTAAAAGAGTAACGACCTGCTTTACCACTGGGCCTTTGTTGGTTGATACTACATTTTTTCCAGCATCAAGCGCAGCTTTGATATGCGTAAGAGCAGGTTCTCCTGTTTTAACATCAGTAAAGGTAACCTCAACAATTGTATCTGCATTGGTCTCTTTAATTGTAGTAAGGGCATCCATACCTTTGACACCTGATGGATATTCATCTAATTTTTTACCATCTTTTACCATGCTAAGTATCTTTTCCATGTCAAGACCGTTTTCATCATATACTGAACCCTTCATGATGTCAGAAATAGCTACTACAGCATAATGAAAATCATACTTTTCTGCAAGCATATCCTCTTTTTCCAAAAGTATTTCTGTAAGACCTTGACCTACAACTCCAAAACCAATAAATGCTAATTTACAATTCATATCGATTACCTCTCGTGATGTAATTTTGGTGCAGCAACAAACGCTAAACCTTTTTCAGTCAATGCCTTAGCCGTGTTGTTTATGGTCTCGTGTTTATCCAAGTAGTTCTGGATAAGAGCCGGCATGAGTCCTTTTTCATTTATTTCATCCTTAGGTAAGAAATACTCTGCGATATCAGATGGATGTTTTCTTTTTTCCTCTACTGAAATCTCCCCACCTTCATGTTTGGCACTAATGTTTTTCACTTTTAATGCGAGCTCTAAAAGCTCATCCCTTCGATCATAAGGCTGAATTACAATGCTCTTCCATGTCTCAAAGATATGATGTTCGAATCGAACGAATTCCTCCAGACCCAATGATTTTCTTATATCGCTACTGATTTCTATTGTAGTATTGTTTACAGAGTTAGAAAAATTAAATCCTATCAGTGAGGTTGAACCATCTTCCCTTGAAAACATTCGTGCAGCCATCAAAGTCCAAAAGACGGCATATGAATTGTCATTTCCCATGTAAACCGATATCTTGAATTCTATATCAATTCCCAGCTTGTGCAAAAGATAACCTAAAAATATAGTTCCAGGATTGATGTTAAGAACTTGCTTCACGCCATAGTTTGTGTAATAATAAAGAAACTCGTCTGCCCATTTAATTGGATGATCGTTTGGCTGACCAACCCCTCCAAAATATCCAGTTATTGTTTCAGGACCACCTAGATGAATGTTTGATCCATCGGTCCCTTTTGTATCAAGTGTCTCACACCAACTTGCCCCAATGATTTGCATAGCAGCAGTCATTGCCAATAGATCGTTGTCTCCTTCTTGCTCTTTCATAGCGCGAACCCGTATAAACCGCCCAGGCATCAGTTCGCCTCTTTCTACTGCTTGACATGCTTGAGTCATAAAGAATGGAAAATATTGACATGCACTTATCTCTAAAGTAACTGCAAAATCCTCATTAAATTCCATATCTTCAACTTTATCACCCAGAATCTTTTTACGGTATTCATCAACAGTAATGAAAGTACCTTTGTCTCTTTGCTCGATTAACCATTCCAAATCCGCTACATAGGGTGAGTTTTTTTCTCTTAATCTCGCCATTAAATTCTCTACTTTACCAGATTCTTTAGCCTTCCGGTTTATCTCTTCAGGCCCACCGTATTTTTCAACAACAGCTAGAAGATCATTGACTAGTTCGTTTTTCGGATTCATTAAAAAAGCGTTTATTTCATCTAATCTTTTACTTTCTATGGTTAGTTTGTCTCGCATATCATCTGACATACATCACTCCCCCTTAAATAGCAAATATTTAAAGTCGCAAAAGGAAAATAAAATAGCGCTATAAGTAATATTTGGTTCTCAAAAAAACTTATTTAACCCAAGTTAAACTTGGTATTTGGCCCCTTGTTCCAAAGATATTTCAGGTTGTGGTCAGATATACCTCACATCCATCAGACAATACGAGATTTGAATACACTTTTACTGGTAAAATTAAAAAAAAAGATAATAGATAAGTAAGATTTCTTAGTTTATCGCTATGATTTCTAACAATTTATTGACTATGTTTTTATTAATTTGTCGTGTAACAGCCAAAATGTCATATTTTTGTAACTCCAAAATGTCATAATCCAAATCGGATTTCTTATCTGTTTTTACAGGTGGAAAATCAATGAAAAACATACTTGATGATAAGACAATCCAATACCGTCTGAAATATGTACTTCAGATAGAAGATAAAGACAGAACAATAGCACAAGCAGCTCGTGATGCTGGAGTTGCCTGGAGAACAATGAAAAGATGGCATACCAACTTTAGAAAAGAAGGAGTCAAAGGTCTCCTCAACAAATCAAGAGGAAGATCTCAGCCGGTCGATGAAGAAGTGAAACGGAAAGTAATAGAATACAAGATAAGCAAGAGAAGTCGAAGTGGGAGGAAGATTAGAGACCTCCTGAAAAAGAATGATGGTGTAATAATTGACCGTCAGACGGTCTGGAGAATATTAAAAGATGCTGGTGAAAATAAACGGGTGAAAAAGAATGTTAAGGTATATCATGACTTTGAAAGAGAGCATCCGAACAGCCTCTGGCAAACTGGTTTCATGGATGCTATTGTTATTGAAGGAGTCGGCCTGGTATATTTAATTCTTTACTTGGATGATCATTCAAGGCACATTATTGATGGACGATTCGAAAAAGATAGAACAGTTTACAGAGCTCTTTCCCTATTGTGGAATTGCGTAGAAAAGGATGGTTTGCCATTGCAAATCTATTGCGATCAAGGTAAACAGTTCAAAAGTCATCTGGGCAAGGGTTTCACGCATTTTGAAAATGTTTGTAATCGACTTGGAATAGAGCCGATATTCGCGTCGAGAGGATATCCTGAAGGAAAGGGAAAGATCGAGAGAATATTTGGTTTCATTCAAGATGATTTTCTTCCAGAGTATCACTTCAGTGATCTGAATGATTTAAACTGCAAGTTTCAGGATTGGGTAAAATGGTATAATGAGGAACATGAACATTCTTCACTTGGTGGAAATCACCCTGATTCTCGTTATACTGGGTTTATTCCAAGAAAAATTGAAGGTGATCTGTTTGAGATATTCAGCAAGCATTTTGAAAGAAAGGTGAGAAAGAATGCCACTATTTCTTTCAAGGGAGATATATACCCAGTTGATCCGAGATATATAAAGGATAAAGTTGAAGTGAAATCTTTTGGCCATGAAGTACGGATTTATGCTCAGTCCTTATTGCTTGGAAAATATGATTCTAGGATTGACTACCATGAGAAGATGTTGAGAAGGGTTTACACTCGTGTTGTAAAACAGGATGGCATTGTAAAGTTTCGAAATGTTCGATATCCAATTGGTGAGCAATTTAAGGGTCAGAAAGTCGAGATTGTAGTGATTAGAGACCAATTGAGAGCATTTCTGAGTTCGAATCGTCTGCTAATCTTTAAATTGGGGGAAAGTGATGCGGTTGTTGTGAAAATAGATAGTACATTTTAGAGTTACATTTCTATGACATTTAGGGTGTTACATGACAACATACCATATAGCAGTTACACCAATTGCTGCAATTAATGTTGTGACAAGCCACATAATCTCCGTCTCCTTAATATTCTTTTATTTTCGTAACATGGAGTAAGAGTCAATTATTTAACGATTTTGGTAGCAAAAAATGAAAAATCGTGCTACGTTTATCTGTAAAACGTGTTACTTTACAAATAAAAATGCCAATATTGCTTATGTCTACGTAAATTCTCCATCATTTTTTATTAAAAGCGTTTGGGAAAAACTTATTTTATGAATGTTAAACATGACAAGTGCCCTAATCACTTTTAATTTTTGAGAGATAGCTGTTTCAACTACTTTTTTGCATAAGTATTTCATTACGAGACTAAGTATTGCTCTCTATGGTATGTCGTATGGTTCTTGTGCTGGATGCCAGTCGAAGTTAAACCATCTAATCAGATAGTAGGGATTCCAAGGTAGAGGTATTTCAACAAGACCTCTGACTGGGTTTGGTCCAAAGCCATTATAATCATCCCAAAAATTGTTATTCCAATTGTTATGGGAAAAAAAATCTTTAACTTGGTAAAAATATCCATTAAAAATGTTATCATAAATATTGTTTTCAAAGATATTATTATCATAGGAACGTAAAGTGCATATACCGGTCTTATCATTTGAAAAGATATTATTATGCTGAATTATAATCTCTTCAGTATCCTGTAAAAGAATTCCAGATACCATAAAATCGAAACCATCGCCATTATAGGATATTAAATTATTTCGAATGATGCAGTTTGAAATTATACCTCCTATAACTATTCCAACAAAGGAGTTGTTATTAATTATATTGTGATGAATATTAACATTTTCTATCTTCTCACTTGCTGGAGGTTTTTGTAACACTCTTTGAAAGAATCTTGATGGAAATAATTCTTTTGTTTGAGAATATCCAAATATTAGAATACCAAAGCCAATATTGTCATGAATGCTACAATTTGAAATAGTAATGTTAGTCCCGCCAAGGCTAATTCCGCCGGAATGTATCATGCCACTAATTTTCCCATTATTTTCAATGATGCAATTTTCAACAGTAATATTTGATGAGGAATATGTTCCACTGACACTTTCTCCTGTGTTGTTATGGATGTAACAGTTAGTTATTAGAATATTTGAAGACGAATTTAAAGATTGAATACTTTCATCATTATGTTTCATGATACAATCCGTGATACAAATGTTCTCAATACGTGGCTTCCTATCCATGATAACTATTGCCTGATTAAAAAATGCGCCTTCGTTACTGGCATTTTCTAATGTAAAACCTGAAATTGTTACATACGATGATTGTATTTCAAGAATACGTGAACCTTCACCATCAATAATAGTAGTTTTTTTATCTTCACCGATTAGAAATAGTGGCTTATCAATTATAGCATTTATATAATACCAACCTGACGGGTCAACACTTTTTTCAGAGTAAGTACCGCTGTAGGCAAAGATAGTATCACCATCAGATGCAACATCAATGGCATCCTGAATATGCCGATAAGGATGCTCTAGTGTTCCATCCCATGGACCATCAGTGTTGTCATCATCAACATAGATTGTTTTTGTCGAAATTGGATTATCACCAATCACATCTGGAATAATACCTGAAGACATGAATAACAGAATGATTCCAGCCGCTAATGATTCCTTTAACAAGCAGACTCCCCATATGCGTGATACATTAGCATGTCTTAAATTTTTCTATAGGGATAAATGTTGCAACGTTCGTAAGTTGCTTCACTTACTTTATTTTTAAAATGTCAACCAATCAGTGTTTTTCCTATTTGCAACATGAGTACTTTCGGTGAACTGCTGATAAAGTATATAAGGAGAGTTCTCCTTATGAAATTGTGGCCAAAATAGATTGATTACTGGATGCGCTAACATCCAGCAATCTGAGACCATAACAGGTGAAGTGTTATGATCCCGAGTGGAAATAAAGAGGCAGATAGTTATAAATCTTTTTCTAAAAAACAACTTCAAGAGTTTCAGGAAGTAGAAACTTGGCTTAAAAACATAGGGCAGTCATCCCATAATGTGTATTTGTCCGCTCTTCGGAAGCTTTGTAGTTGGTATGGAAAAGACCCACATGAACTTATTATGGAGAGAAATCAGGAGATTAAGAGTGACGACCCTATTATGAGAAATGGTATCCGTGATATGATTCTTGATTTTCGACATTATCTAGAAAATCAGGGTTATGCTCCGAAAACAATCAATGCAACGGATGGAGCTATCCGGAGTTTCTTTACTGCAGTGCTTGGTAGATCTGGTATGGTGAACCTGCGTAACTATAAGAATGCAGGTGTAAGACGGGAGAAGGATCTTGTTCCTACTCTTGAAGAACTGAAGAAGATGTTGGATGTTGTTGATCTTGGAGAGAAATTCCGAATATTGTTTATTGCTCAAACAGGAATGAGAGTATCCGATGCTGTCGCTCTAAGAATTGGGGACATTCAGAGAGAACTTGATCTTGGCAATGTACCTCTCGCCATCCGTTTCCTTCCAAAGAAGGATAGAGAATTAATAGGTGAAAGGATTGCTTTTCTTGGCAGTGATGGGGCTCTTGTATTGAAAGAATATCTCAAGTGGAGGGAGAAAAAGGGTGAGGTTCTTAGTAATGATAGCCCATTGTTTGTTGGTAGAAGTAAAAAACGGGGAAAGGGACTTATGCCTGTTACCCCGCAGAACTTCAACGAGACGATTAGGAAGGCTGCTAAAAGGATCGGTCTTGTAAATGGTGATGCTAAATATGGGAGAATGAGGGTTCACTGCTTGCGTAAATTCTTTATCACACAGATGACGAATCATGGAATGGAAGATAAAATTATTAATTTTCTCACATGTCATAAGATCAGTGATGTTGATGCTGTTTATTGGAACAGGAGAGTTGAAGGGCTTAGAAGAATTTATGCCGAGAGGCAGCAGTATCTTAACCCGATCAATGGAAGGAGAAAATACTATAATTTGAAGGAAATCAAGGGCATTCGTGGAAAGATACATGATATGGATAAAAGAATACCAAGTATTGAACAGATTAAAGAGTTAATTAAAGAGGTATTGCAGGAAGAATTAATTCGTCTTAAACAGGTTGTTGAACATGATAGTAGAATTGTTTCGACTGAACAGGAAATCCTTGAGTTCAGTAAACTGGGGTATTCATGTACGTCGTTAGGAAATAATAAGTGGTTGATGAGAAATTAATCATGGTTTGAAAAGTTAAAGTAAATAGGGGGTTTTGTTATGTTTAACATTCAGAAAACTTATTTTTGTTTTTTCCTTGCCTTTTTAACTTTCAACGGTAAGTACAAGATATAAAATACACAAAAAAATTCAATGTTGGCAGCAATAACTATGTAATATGGGGGAAAGCCCTGGAAAGAATGAAAAACAGATAATATTAAGGCAACTGCTATAGCGATAACAGCATAGATTACTATTAGTTGTTTTTCACTTCTATTTTCAAACATGTTTCTTCATATGCGAAACTAGATATTAACCCTTTTGGATTTTTCCAATCTTTTGCCGTCTTTTCATACGTATTATATCTAAAAGCATCATTATTTACTCATGAAACAAGATAATCTTTAGCCTCGCCGACTGTAAAAAGAGAGCCAGTAACACATATAAGGTCTTTCTTCTTTGAAATCGATTTAGCATAATCTATTGCATCTTTGATTTTTTCTTTTACAACAACTTTCTTTTTATCGTCTACTTTTGTTATCATCCCTTTGAGATCAGATGGCTCGCAGGCACGATTGTTATTTGATTTTGTTGCAATGACGATATCTGCAAGCGGAACGATTGTTGGTAATATCGACAATATATCTTTATCGGAAAGTATTCCTAAAACTAATGTCAGTTTATCATACTCGAAATCATCTCTTATCGAATTGCCCAATGATTCCATGCCTGCTTTGTTGTGTGCCCCATCTAGTAAAATGACTGGATCATAACCAACAATTTCCATTCTTCCAGGATTAAATGTTTTTTCGATTCCATCTAAAATATTTGCGTCTGTGATATAGACGCCGTTCATTTGAAGGTTTTCTATTGCAGCTATGGTCAGTGCAATGTTTTCCCCATGATATTCTCCCAGCATTTGCGTTCTGACAGAATAATCTTTCAGAGAGCCATTTATGTAAAATTCCTGGCCACCTTGATTGTGATTCAGCCTTTTCCATTTTTTATCTTCTACGTGATAAATGGGTGCATTTCTATCATTCGCTACATTTTCAATAATCTTTAAAGAATCCTCCTTTGCTGCAGTAATTATGGGCACATTATTTTTTATTATACCTGTCTTCTCTGATGCAATATCCTTTACATTTTTCCCGAGAATATTTTGATGATCCAACGAAACATTAGTTATAATTGAAACCATTGGATCAACAATATTTGTAGCGTCATATCGTCCTCCTAGACCAACCTCCATAACTGCAAACTCGACATTTTCATCGCTAAAATATTGGAATGCCATAGCAGTAATAATCTCAAAGAAAGTAGGAGGGTCGTTGTTTTTCACCATCATGTTGATAATAGGCGTAACATTGCGTGCAAGAGAGACTAACTTTTCATCTGAAATTCTTTTATTACCGATCATTATGCGCTCTGATATATGTTGTAAATGTGGAGAGGTATATATCCCAACTTTATATCCTGCACTAGTTAATATTGATTCTAAAAACTTGCAGACAGAACCTTTTCCATTTGTACCGCCTACGTGGATCACTTTGTAGTTTTTATGCGGATTTCCAAGCTCCTTAGAAATATAACTAATTCGTTCTAAACCAAGTTTTATACCAAACTTCTGAAAATCATAAAGCCAGTTTAATGTCTCATCAAAATTCATAGCTTGCACTAATCAATAACCCTCAGGATAAAGCACATAATGTATTGTTTCATATTTATCTTTCCATGAGTCCCCTGCAAGAATCTTTACTTTTCTACCATCAATTTTCAATCTGCCTTCAGCAAAGAGTTGTATGGTTCTGGGAAGAATCTGATGCTCAACATCAAGTATGCGTGCTGCTAGTTTGTCTCTATCGTCGCCAGGAAGTACTTTTACAGCTGCTTGCAGTATAATTGGGCCATGATCTGTTTTATGATCCATAAAATGGGTAGTGCAACCAGAGATTTTTACGCCATATTCAAGAGCATCCCCTTGGCCATTTGCTCCTTTAAACGAGGGAAGTAGCGCTGGATGAATATTGATAAGTTTACCATACCATTTCTTGACAAAGGCGGGAGAAAGTATGCTCATATAGCCTGCACAAACAACAAGATTCACATTTTTATCAATAAGTGCTGCACCTAGCTCTTCTTCATGTTTTTCCCTGCTTTTACCAGTCGGATCGACAAAGAATGCCTTTATTTTATGTTTTTCAGCTCTTTTAAGAGCAAAAGCATCTTTGTTATCACTGATTACTGTTACAACATCTGCATTGATCATGTCTTTTTCAGATGCATCAATAATGCTTTGCAGATCAGTTCCAGTACCAGATGCTAAAACACCGATTCTTAACTTTTCTCCCATATGTTCACATTCCCTTGTCAGAGATTCTTTTTTTCAATTCTTGACTGGTAGTTTAATGATCCCCCATCTTATTATCAAGCGCCGTATACTCTCAATTGTTTTTGTTTTTTTCCCCGTTTGTGGATTCTGACTTATTCATTCTATTTTCCCTGTTTAAAAATCTCTTCGATTTCGTCTCTTGGAGCATTGGTTTTAAAACCAGTAGGACTAAAATATGTCCTAGCAACATCATATCCCTTTTCCTTTAGTTTTTCAAAGATATGGTTCATACTGGGAGTCGATGTTTTCAGTGAGGAGGCCATGTTATCGGTTGTATAAAAAAACGGTGGGGCGTCTGCTTCATTTTCTAATAGATCCAAGAGTTTCAAAATCTCACCTTTAGTATTAAGCTTCTTATTAAGAACATAAGATATCAACTCATGTATCACTTTTTTATTTTCGATTTTACCGAGCCACAGTGGCCCAACATCTGCCGCATTTTCTCTAGATGAAAACAGCTCTTTTGGAGTTGCATATTTCATATTACTAGCAGATTTATTGGCACGACCCACGCCTTTTTTAACTCTGACGTAGACTCTAAAATAATGATCGGTAGAATAGCAAATCAGAGGTTCAATGCTCTTATCGTATTTTGTTGCTTCTCTACATATAAAGCCAAGTAATATCCGAAGCCCTGTTTCATGCATAACGGGAGAATGAAAAGATCGGACACCATACCGTCTTAGACAAACCTTTGGATAAACGCCACAGAGAGTAGCAGTATCAGTTGCAGTACATGCAATGATTCCATCGTTGTAGATGCTTCTTATTGCAGAGTCAACAAAATAAGCTGGAGAGCCAAATGGATCAATATCGATATAATGAAATCTTCTATCAGAAAGCAAGGTATTCAGGTTTTTATTTGCTGCAAATGCGTTTTTCAATTTGCATTGTTTTATGTTCCTTTGAACCAAGTCATATGCATCCATGGACCAATCATTAATGATGACATCAAAATCCCCTACCAACTCGTTGGCCAGCCTGATCCCACGTATTCCAGATGCTGCAAGACCATCTAAGATATCAACATGAATATTACTGTTATCAATGAGCCATTGATTTATCGGAATAGATAGGTCTCGGTTCAATTCCATGGCTGGATTGTAAAAAGGTACTTTGTCCTTTGAACCAGGGCCTTTCTTAGAACTCTTCTTTTTAAAAACTAAAATTTCTGTTTTTCCTTCAGTTATACATTCAATGTGCTGGGCACCGTTCATAATCAGAAAAGTGGTGGTAGTTTTTCCTTCATGATTTTTTCGATTTTGTATGGGAGTAGGTTTCTGTTAACAGGTGTAACTTCTAAAATTCTAATATCATCGCGCCTTCGAACATCCTGCAAAAGTGGCGTTCTTGATTTTTTGTGTAGAGTTACTATTATAGGTTTGTCAGAATCCAAAGCTTCAATGACTACATCACAGAACCGCTCTGAAAGCATCTCCATTTTACCTATTTCATCGATTATAATGACGTGAATATTTTTGTCTGTAATCGCCTTTTCAATGGCCGGTATACCAATCTTTTCTAGAGCGCTTTCATCCACGCCATAATCCCCTACTTTATCCTTTACATCAAAGTCGACGTGGGCAAAAACCTCTTTTTCGTGAGTTTGCCAGTCTTCTACATAGAATCCAACGCGTTCGTTTTTTTTCATGATTGGCTCTGTTATCATCCCCTCTAGCTTGTATCCTGCCGTTTCAAGGAATTCTATGATTTTTAAGAGCGATCTTGTTTTTCCAACCTTAGGCATACCAGTAATGCCAATTTTTGGTATATCATCCATATGAATAACATGTAATGCCTTTTTCGTTTAGAAATGTTTTTATTGCTTTTTTTGCCGAAAAAATGGTTTTATCCAAATGTATTTTATAGATTATTTTCTTTTTAACAGATAGATTTGGCCTGCTAATGAATATGTGATAATTGATAAAAGTAGAAGTATTGGGACAATCCCCCCAAAATTTTTACCCACGATTATTGTCAGAACAATAAGTACTGCTGCGATAGCATTTATTTTAAGCGTGGGTTTTGGAAAGCGAACATTTGATATCAGCATAATGGATGTTATAACAATAACCAAAAGGACGTACGCAACTTCAATGTTGAAATATGCCATAACAATTATTATGATAGCGCTTGCTGATGCTGGGAGGCCGACAAAAAAAGTTTTTTCTTTTATTATGTGAAAAGATGCAAGTCGAACAATGTTAAATGAAAAAAACACGATAAGAACAATAATAAGTAAACTGTGCCAATAAATGCATTCTGAAACTGCGACATTATATTTGCCGTAAACAAACACTGCAGGAGCAATACCTAAAGAAATCATGTCTCCTATGGCTTCCATATATTCTCCCAGTTCACTATGCCTTGTTTTCCTTGCTATGATGCCATCCAGGCCGTCTGCAAGGAGTGCCAATAAAATTAAGGAAAACGAAAAATGTATTTCACCTAAAAAAATCATAATGATCGAAAGAAATCCAAGGATAGCATTGGTGAGGGACACGACGTCGGCAATGGATAACAGTTTAATCATTGATTTCTGCAATACTTCCCTCTCCTGCCTTGATCATGTCTCCTAATTTGACATTTATATTTTTTATCTTTTTGGATGGTATGTAAATATCCACGCGGGATCCTAGTCGTATTATTCCAATCTTTTCTCCCTTTTTCAGTTTATCTCCCTTACTGATATATGGTACAATTCGTCGCGCCAGAGCCCCTGCTATTTGTATAACCTTTACTATTCCAATGTTGGTGTCAATTGTTATTATTACTCTTTCATTTCTTTCGGATTCCTTTTTAAAAGCCGGAATGTGAGATCCAGGTATGCGAACAACATCTTTTATCGTTCCATCCATCGGCATACGGTTGACATGGACATTATATACGTTCATAAACACAGAAATAATCGTACATTCTCCAACATCACGGTCCTCGGATTGACTGATGTCACGTATCCGTCCGTCAGCAGGAGCGGTAATCCCTTTTCCAATGATTCGATCCGGGTCTCTAAAAAACATGATAAAAAACATAGTCAATAAAAACAGAATGGCCGAAACCAACAGAAAAATGATGCCGATACCCTTTGAATAAATAATAAATAAAGCCAAAGATAAAATGCCCACAGTAAAAGAAGACAAAATCCATGATGTGGCACCCTTGGCAAGCGTCATTTGTTTTTCCCTCCAAGCAATTTTTTGATGGTTTTTTCTATGGGGCCATTTCTTTTATAAAGATCTGTCAGATTTAGTATTTCATCAAATACTTCTGGTACAATTTTAACTACGATGAATAGCAATATCACTAGTGCGATAAGACTTCCGCCTTTTCCTATTATGTTGTGTGCTATATTAAAAAAGTCATTGCCATATATGCCTACGAGATAGGTAACACCTGCATTTCGTATGAGGTTTAGAAAGTATATCGGAACTACTGTTATAAGTAGACCATAGATTTTTCTCTTTGTATTGACTTTTGTTAACGGTAACATCATACCTACAAAAAGAACCATTGATTGTATGGCAGTACAGGCAAATATTATCCTGATATATGCAATATTGTAAGAAATATATCTTCCATCTACTGATACGTTTCCTGTGAAGATGTTTAGAAGCCAGCCGCTTTGGGCAGCCACTACTTCAATAAGCCACGTTGCCAGCGGAGTGAGTTCTATGATAGAATATACCAACCCGGCAATGGCAGATGCCCCTGCAATCCAGTTTATACATTCAACCTTTTCATTTCTTTTTAGCGATAACCATTCATGATAGGCAATGTAGAAAAAGACATAGATTCCAACTATACATAGAAAAGCGTTGACAATATCTCCCTGCTCTGCAAAATACAGAGAGTTTATTTGCGTTGACCAGTAAAATGAAAATACTGCCCATCCTGCAATTTTCAGTTTATTTGTTACATTTTCTTTTTTTAGAAACGAACCCAGTCCAAGTAGGATTAGACCTACAAAAAGAGGCAGGGGCAGAATTGTTTCTATCTCTGTTGGTAGAGGGTATGAAAAAAACAAAAGTCCAATTATAACAAATATCGTTGGGACGATAAGAAATACCCATGCGAAGGTATTTTCCGAATTCTTGTCTCTCACCATGTTTTATTCATTTTCCCTAAACAATGAACTACCTTAAGATTGTTATGATGTTAAAAGGAAGAAGAGAAAAGGGAGAGATATTTTTAGATTTTCTGAACATGCTCAATAACTTAAGGAATTAGCCCTTTGCCTTTTCCAAGATCAATGATGACAATCGCGGCATCTGATATCTTCCTGAGAAGACATCCTTTACATATTCCATGAAACTCACATTATGTTTC
>Ga0307431_1000294_pt1 | contig 36406 bp, 35 predicted proteins | sample SalMarWE160170MG_FD_202155 | JGI IMG/M metagenome (GOLD analysis project Ga0307431, IMG submission 202155) | Salt marsh sediment microbial communities from the Plum Island Ecosystem LTER, Massachusetts, United States - WE1603-170 | ecosystem: Environmental > Aquatic > Marine > Intertidal zone >...
TATTTTTTATCGAAAATGCTTGCATTTACTTGGTTCTCAATAATAAATATATACTAAAAAACAGAAAAAGAAACCTTTTTTCTATGCTTTTTTCTATTTCGGCAACACGCCCTTAGGACATTGGACTAATAAAAAATCTGCGTGCCAATAATTGATTCTTCGAATCGGTTAAGTATTTAAGTCGTTTAGTTGTTGAGTTGTGAAAACAAAAAAATCTCTGTGCCTAAATTAGGATTTTGGATTTAGGATGTGGGATTTAGATTTTAATCTGTTGGTTCGTTAGGTCGTGGGTTTGTGGGAACGGTTAAAGACATTGGACTTAGGACTTTGGACATTGGACTAAAACTATTTTAATTCATTCTTGTTGGTAATTTACTCCCGGAGTTATTCCGGGGATTTTAAATAGATTGTCATCGCCGATTAGTTTTTCAATATCTTCTTTCTTATACTGACTATAAAAAATAGGTTTTAAATAATTCTCCTTTTTTTCGTACGGTCTTGTTAATTGTTCCTGCATAACCGGATTCTCTTCGATTAGATGTGTTATTTTTGTGTTTTTTAATAAGCGGTAATAAAAATTTATTCCAACTGTTTTGGGTCGGTTTTTTTTGAAAAACCGGATTACTTTTTTAGTAGATTCGATCGATTCATTGGGGTATCCCGTTAGTAAATCGATTGCTAATTCAATACCATATTTTTTGCAATATTTGATAATCTTTTCTAAATCATTATAAGAGTATCGATTGTTACTTTGAATATTTTCATCGCTGTCGACTGAAAGAGTTATAAGAGACGCGTTAGATTTGCTTAATAACCGAAATAATTCTTCGTCATAAGGATAGGGTTTCATATATAAAGTCCATTTGAATTTCGGCGAATTTTCAATTATAGCTTCACAAAAATCTTTAGAAAAATCCAGGTTTTCATTGAATTCACTATCACATAAATGAAAATCGTGATATCCTTTGCTGGTTAAAGATTCTATTTCTTTCACAATATTTTCTGTTTTACTGTAATAAACCCTTTTGTTTGCTTCTATGCAGTAGGGGCAGCTATTAGAACATCCTACGTGAGTCGAAAATCCGACAATACCCTCGTTTTCTATATATGGATTGTATTTTATTTCTTCTGCTCTTAATATCTCCAGTTCATCATCCAATCCGTAATCCCAACCGCTTATTATTTTCTTATCCAGCCGATTAGATTCCCATAGTTTCAAGAAGTATGGGAAAGCTTTTTCTCCCGGACCGTTTATTCCAAAATCAGCTTCAAGATAGTCTAATATTTCATCGGGAGACGCCGAAAATCCGGAACCGCCTAAGACAACGGGTATATTATAATTTTTTACACTTTCTATCATCTTTTTAAATTTACTTAAAAAGAATTCATTGTTAAAATAAAGACAGGAATCGATATTCCTTATTGAGAAGCCGATAATATCGTAAGTTTTATTCTCTAATGTTTTATTTAGTTTTTCTAAAGGTGTTTCATTGAAGGTAAGATCTAAAATATCGCAACGATGATTGTGTTTTTTTAATGCCGACATTAAATACTCCAGACCTACCGGTAAAACAGGGGGAGTTCTGTAAGTGTTGGGATTGACTAATAAGATTTTTGAAGGCATCTATTTTTTTGTTTCAAAGAAATCGCAAAACTCTTTGCATGAAATCTCTTCTATAAATTTATCAATCCCTTCGGTTCTTATTTTTCTAATATTATTGATATTTACTTCACCATTAATTGGTTTAAGCCAGGCGAGGGTGTCGCAGGCTTCGAATTTCTCACATTCCCAGCAACCTTCGAGATTTTTCTTCTGACAGCATATTCTTATTTTACAGGAGGCAGACCCCCCTCCTTCCCTGCAGGGCTTCTCGCACCGCATTTTTTCCCATGCTTTTAGAACTTCGTAGCAGGATTCATATTTTTCGAAAGCTTTTACTTCTTCGCTTAAGCTTGCTAAACCTTTTGCCCATTTCTCGAATTTTATTTCATGAAATTTTTCCAAAAGCGCACCGCATAAATCCGCGACCTTTCCTATACGTAGAACGCAGTTTCCGCAGTAAAGCGCGCAGTAACCGATTAAATTTGTGTTTTTATTATGTTTCATTTTATAATACAGAAATTATCATAGAACATATTTCTGTCAACTGTATTGGCAAAATTTAGGATTTTGGATTTAGGGGCTGGGATTTAGTAAAATTAAAACAAATTCTTTATTCGTGTAATTTGTGTTATTCGTTGTTACTTTTTTCGTTAGTGAGTTAATGTGTGGGTGGGTTGGTGTGTTTTTTACAGACCAACAGACCAACCCACCAACTGACCAACAGTTAATTATCTCCTTCCCTTCTTGTGCCCGCCATCATCGCCATGGGATTTTTTGTCCTTTGATTTACCGTGATCGGTTTTCCCTTTATTCGGTTTCCCATAGTCGGGTTTTTTGGGGCTCGGTTTTCCATGAACAATTTTTGCTTTTCTTGGTTTTTCATAAACAGGTTTCCTCTTTGGCGAAGACTTATAAACTACGTTATGAGGCTTTCCGAGATTTATATTAATTAAAGGTATCCGTACGTTAATTAAACTTCTGCGTGGTCTCCTCCATACAACGCGTGGTCGCCAGCAATTTCCGATATAGACGTGGGTGACAGTTCTGCTATAGTTGGGGCTATAATAAACCACATTTCCATATACTTCTTCTTCGATAGATTCTGCCAGACGATATACGCAATCCTCTAAGTATTCTTCATTTTCCAGGGTTATTTTATCTCTAAGAAGTACTTCTCCCGTTCTGGATTTGACTACTTCGACTGAAATAATATATTTCTCGCCTGATCTTGTTATAGAGCCGAATATCACTTTCTCAAGACCCAACGAACTTCCATAATCGGCAGCGTAATCTTTGTTATAACATACTACGCGTCTGCCGAGATAATCTTCTATTTCATACGGCGATACCACTTTGTGGTCATAATAATCGAGTTCGGATTCCAGAAGATCATAGAATGCTTCCGTTATATAACTCTCAACACCTATTGTTCTAAAAGGAAGTATGCCTATCTCTTCAGCGCTTAAGTAACCGGGCAAAAATAAAAAAACCAATAAAGAGTTAAATACTACCCATTTTACCTTTTTCATTTTGACCTCCTTTTTTTAAACTAAACCTTACTTACAATTTGTTCTCTCCAGGCATTAAATTCTCTTTTTTCTTCTTCTTTATTAATGTGACCCAACAAAATGCTCGATAGTTCCTTTTTAAGGTTAAATTTGCCAGAGAGAGAATAGGGTTTTTTGTGTTTACGGGGGCTCTTCTCGACCTTTGGCAATTCCTTAGATTCTTTAAATCTAAATTAAATAGTCAAATTGTAGAAACAAAAAGGAATAGTTAGGGAAGATTGGTTGACAGGAGATGTTTTTAGATTAAAATTATAATATATAGTAAGAACCGTTCAGTTTAGGAATGTGAATTTTGAAAGACTGACAGTTTCGGATAAAGTATAAAGGAAAATTACAATATGTTTGAAGAATATCCTGATACAAAAAATATAGAAATACCGAAAGAAACTCTCAAAAAATGGCAGGGCATTGTAAACACCATGGCAGATATAATAAATGTGCCAGCTGCTTTAATAATGAGGGTGGAACCTCCTGAAATAGCAGTTCTGAGTGCAAGCGATACAGAAGAAAACCCTTATGAAGTTGGAAATAAGGAAAATCTTTTAGGGCTTTACTGTGAAGAGGTTATAAAGACTAATAGGGAGTTACTGGTTGCTGACGCGAGGGAAAGTGAAAAATGGAAGGATAATGCCGATGTAAAACTTGGGATGATTTCGTATTTTGGTTTTCCTCTCAAGTGGCCCGATGGAGCTATATTTGGTACCATATGTGTACTCGATTCAGAGAAAAATGAGTACAGCGAGTTATTCAGAAAATTGATGATTCAGTTTAAAGAAATTATTAAATCCCACCTGGAGTTAATTTTTCAGCGTAGAGAAATTGAAAGAGAGAAGAGAATAGCGGAAAAATATCTGGAAGCAGCAGGTCCTGTGGTTGTGATTCTGAATGAAGAGGGAAAAGTAAAAAGAATCAATGAAAGAGGATGTGGTATACTTGGCTACAGAAAGAAAGAAATCGAAGGGAAAGACTGGTTTGAAAATTTTATACCTGAACGCATCAGGGAAAATGTAAGAGATATTTTTAAGAGATTGATGTCCGGAGAAATCGAGATGACCGAAAATGAAGAAAGTCCGGTTATTGTCGCGAAAGGTAATGAAAGAATAATTTTATGGCATAATAATATTCTTAAAAACGAGGAAGGGGAAATAGTTGGTACAATTAGTTCCGGTATAGATACAACCGAAAGCAAAGAGGCTCAGAAAAAACTAAAAAAATCGGAAGAGGAAAAATCTCTAATTCTTAACGGGTCGCCTTTACTAATAATCTACCAGAATACAGAGCATGAAATAATCTGGGCTAACAGGGTAGCTGGTGAGTCGGTAGGTAAAAAACCGGAAGATTTAGTGGGTAAGAAATGCTATGAAATTTGGAATCAAAGCGATACTCCCTGTGGAGAATGTCCTGTTGAAAAAGCAATTGAAAAAGGTGAATTGGTCAGTGGTGAAATGATTAGCCCCGATGGCAGAGTATGGTTTATTAAAGGGAATCCTGTGCGAGATGAGAAGGGGGATGTAATAGGAGCGATTGGAACTACAATGAACATCACAGAACGTAAGAAGGCGGAAGAAGAACTCAGAAAAACGAAAGAGAGATACCAAAAAATAGTTGAAAACGCAAATGAATGGATATGGATTCTTGATATGGAAGGGAATTTTACATACGCGAACAGAGCAGCAATCGAAGACAGTGGGTATAAGTTCGAAAATTGGTTGGGCAGGAGTTTTGAACCCATTGTTGTAGAGGAAGACCTTTCGAAAGTAAAAAGAATTTTTGCCGAAACTCTGGCTGGTAAAAGCCAGAACTACGAACTAAAGATTAAAGATAAGAGAGGAAATATAATAACTCTACATGTTAATACAGCGCCGCTCTTAGAGAAAGGAGAAGCTGTCGGAACGGTGAGCGTTGGGAGAGATGTAACAGAAGAGAAAGAAAAAGAGAGAGAATTAATTAGAATGGACAAACTGGAATCTCTCGGAGTTCTTGCCGGAGGAATCGCGCACGATTTCAACAACCTTTTAATGGGTATTATGGGAAACATTTCTCTTGCTAAAATGAGTGCGGATGATGAAATTAAAGAAATGCTCTCTGACGCGGAGAAAGCTTCAAGGAAAGCCAGCCGTCTCACGGAACAGTTGCTAACATTTTCAAAAGGCGGAGAGCCAATAAAAGAAAAAACTTCTATTAAAGACTTAGTTAGAGAGTCAGCGGAATTCGTACTGCATGGATCCAACGTAAAATGCAGTTATAATTTTCCTGAAGACTTATGGGAAATCGAGGCTGACAAAGGACAGATGTCTCAGGTTATAAATAATATTGTATTAAACGCGGACCAGTCTATGCCCGAAGGAGGTAATGTATTAATTGAAGCAAGTAATGTTGTCATTGGAGACGACAGTACGTTACCCTTATCTAAAGGGAAATATATTGAAATTAGCATAGAAGATGAGGGGGTGGGTATACCTGAAGAGCATCTGGATAAAATATTTGACCCGTATTTCTCCACAAAGCTAAAGGGGCATGGTCTTGGAATGGCAACGGTATATTCCATTATTCAGAAACACGAAGGGCATGTTAAAGTTGAATCAGAATTGGGAGAGGGGACTACCTTTTCTATCTATCTGCCGGCAGAGGAAGGAGACGACGGAGAAAAGTATGAAAAAGAGGAGATTTTTCTTCTCGAAAAACTGAAAATCCTCCTTATGGATGACGAAGAAATTGTGCGTAAAGCTATAGGAAGGATGCTCGAAGATAGAGGTTCTGAAGTCGTATTTGCGGAGGATGGGGAAGAAGCTGTACAAATTTTCAAAGAGGCAAAAAACTCCTCACAGCCGTTCGACGCGATGATACTGGATTTAACAATACCCGGGGGTATGGGAGGAAAAGAAACGGTTAAGAAAATAAGAGAAATGGACTCCAACGTTAAAATAATAGTAGCGAGCGGTTATTATAACGATCCGGTAATGGCAAATTATGAAAAATATGGCTTTAACGGAGTCATTGCCAAACCCTTTAATACTGAAGAACTTGTTAGGGTTCTAAAAAATGTTATAGGAAAGGGGTAAGTGGCCAGGTACCGGGTCTTGGGTACCAGATTCTTCGAATCGGTATATCAGTAGTATTAGGATTTAGGGGTTGGGATATGGGATTTAGTTTTAACGCAAGACTCGTGACTCGGTGCTACGAAGCGGCATTGACTTATCATTTGAAAGATTTTAGAATCCAGAATGGAAAATAAAAATATGAAAAAGAAACTAAAATATCATCACCTTGGAATACCTACAAAAAAGCCGATAAAAGGTGAGGTTTATTTGAAGGGAGGAGTAACAGGGTCGGACCTTGAAATGTGAAAAGGTGTCTAAATTAAGCGAATTTACAGATGTTTTTTCAAATACAATTCACTTCGTAAAATTAGCTTATACGCAATGCCTATATGAACATGAGGCAGGAGTTAATTTTTAATGAAAAAAGAATCCGATAACTATCATACTACTAATGAGCCAACAGGGCTTAAAACCATCTTTCGTTCACTTCAATATAGAAATTATCGTCTATTTTTCGGTGGACAAAGCATCTCGCTGATTGGAACGTGGATACAACGAATAGCTATACCCTGGCTGGTTTATAGTATAACCGGTTCTGTATTTTTATTGGGTGTGTTTGGTTTTGCCGGTCAAATTCCTACTTTCTTGTTAGCTCCTTTTGCCGGAGTACTAATTGATAGATATAACCGCTATTATATTCTGATTATTACTCAAATTCTGGCTATGATACAAGCTTTGGTCCTGGCGGTTCTCTTTTTTACCGGAACTATCGAAGTTTGGCATCTCATGCTTTCAAGCATATTTCTTGGCTGCGTTAATGCCTTTGATATGCCGGCACGTCAGTCATTTGTCGTAGATATGATAGAAAAAAAGGAAGATTTAAGCAATGCAATTGCATTAAACTCTTCAATGGTTAACGGAGCGAGATTGGTGGGTCCTTCCATAGCGGGCATTCTGATTGCTGCCACGGGTGAAGGAATCTGCTTTCTCCTTAACGGCTTAAGCTATATTTTTGTTATTGTATCTCTATTGATGATGAAAATCACTTCAGGAAAAGTAAAAAGCCAACAAGGGCGAGTTTTGCAGGGATTGAAAGAAGGATTTTCTTATACCTTTGGTTTTGCGCCTATAAGGTCCATTATACTATTACTTGGGTTGGTCAGTTTAATGGGAATGCCCTATATGCTGCTTATGCCTGTTTTTGCCAAGGAGATACTTCATGGCGGCTCTCATACCTTCGGTTTTCTTATGGGAGCTTCAGGTACAGGTGCTTTGATAGGCGCCCTTTATCTTGCGTCCAGAAAAAGTGTTTTGGGGCTGGGTAAAATTATTTGTTTGTCTGCGGCTATCTTTGGTTTTGGACTTGTTGTATTCTCTTTATCCCGTTTCTTTTTACTCTCTTTGATATTTATGTTAATAGTTGGCTTTGGGATGATGATGCAGATGGCTTCAAGCAACACAATTTTACAGACCCTTGTTGATGATGATAAACGCGGTCGTGTTATGAGTTTTTATTTAATGGCATTTATGGGCACAGCACCCTTTGGCAGCCTTTTAGCGGGCGGATTGGCAAGCAGTCTAGGTGCGCCAAATACTTTAATAATAGGCGGTATCTCTTGTGTTTTAGGCGCTGTCGTCTTTGCAAGTAAACTTCCCGAGTTAAGAAAGTTAGCTCGCCCGATATATGTCAGGTTGGGTATTATTTCGGAAATGGCATCGGGAATTCGGACAGCAACAGAATTAACCGTCCCACCGGAAGAATAAAAAATAAAAGTAACAGTTTCGGACCTCGAAATTTGAATTAAAGTTTCGGGTTACGCGTTTCGAGTTTCGAGTAAAAACAAGAATATAACTTAGTGTCTTGGTGCCTTCGTGGCTAATTTAATGGAATGTTGGGTGTTCTTGACAATAGTCTCTTTCAAATTAACTTAATCCCATGCGGGAAATAATCAGAAAAAAAAGAGACGGGCATAAACTCAATACAAAAGAAATTGAGAACTTCGTAAGAGGGGTTACCTCTAAGGAAATTCCGAATTATCAGATAAGCGCTCTTTTAATGGCAATATTTTATAAAGGAATGGATCTTGCCGAAACAAAAAACCTTACGTACTTTATGCTGAATTCCGGAAAAAAGCTTGATTTATCGGATATCAAGGGTAAAAAAATCGATAAACATTCAACAGGCGGGGTGGGAGATAAAATAAGCCTTATTCTTGCTCCGCTTGCCGCGGAAATGGGTATAACCGTTCCTATGATAGCGGGAAGGGGTCTCGGGCATACGGGCGGAACAACTGATAAGATGGAAGCAATACCGGGTTACAAAACAGCTCTTTCGTTCGAAAAATTCAAGGAAGTATTAAAGAAAGTCGGATGCTCCATTATTTCGCAGACGGGAGAAATTGCTCCCGCGGATAAGGAGTTATACGCTTTAAGGGATGCAACGGAGACCGTGGAATCCGTACCTCTCATTACTTCCAGTATTCTTTCAAAAAAACTCGCCGAAGACCTTGACGGTCTCGTTATAGACCTTAAGGTGGGAGAAGGCGCTTTTATGAAAACTCTCGATTCGGCAAAAAAGCTGGGCGAAATGATGAAAAAAGTTGGTGAAGAACTCGGAACAAAAATGACAATTGTTTTCACGGATCAATCCTCACCGATTGGAAGGAATATCGGAAACGCTCCCGAAGTATTTGAGGCAATTGAGATACTGAAGGGTAATGTAACTGATTATCCTGATACAGTTGAGCTATCGGAAATTCTTGCTGAGGAAATGTGCTCTCTTGCAGGAATTAAAGGACAAGTTTTGGAAGTGCTTAAGAGCGGTAAAGCTTTTGAAAGATTCGAAAGCATGGTTAAACAACATGGAGGTGATCTATCCGGACTCTCTACTTACGAAAATCCCTTTGAAATCAGAATTGAGGAAGAGGGAATTGTCGAGAAAATAGATGCGTACAAGATCGGTATTGCCGCTCTAAAGACTGGGGCAGGCAGAGAAAAGAAAGAGGATGAAGTAGATTTAAAAGCCGGTATAAAACTTTTAAAGGTAGAGGGTGAGGAAGTCAAAAAGAATGAAACGATCGCACTTGTTTATACGAAAAAGCCCTTGGAACCAATAAAAGAAAATATCCTATCCGCGTACTTCCTTGGAAACAAATTTAAAAAAACTGCAACAAAAATTCTGGATAAGTGGTAAAAGATAAAAACGTATTATTAGTTCTTGGATGTAAGGATAGCGAACTCACAAAAAAAAGAGTGAAATTCGCGGAATCAAAAATTGGAAATTCCAAAAATTTTAAAGTGATTTTCTCAGGCACAAAAGAGGAAGTGGGATGGATGGCAAAATATTCTCATCTGAAAGCCATCCCGGAAGACAAATCGGAAACCACGCCGGAGAATCTTATGAATTCAAAGAAACTTATCGGGAACGCGAAAAAAATATGGATAATTACGGATAAAAGTCACGCATTCAGAACCCGGTATCTTGCAAGAAAAATATTAAGAGGCAAAACAATCGAAATTATAGGTATAAAAATGCCATTCGGCTTTATGATAAAACAAATTCACTATGAGTTCCCCCGTTTAATCAAACATATCTATGAACTTGGATAAAGATTACGAATTTTTTGATCATACGGCGGACATCGGAATAAAATTAATTGGAGATTCCGTTTCCGAAATTTTCGAAAAAGCCGTTTTAGCCACTGCAGACTTATTATCCGGCGGAATCGAAATCCAGCCGATAATCGAAAAAGGTTTTTCTATTGAAGAAGAAAATACAGAAACGGCGCTTGTCAGCGTTCTTGAGGAAATTATTTTTCTTTTTGAAAATGAATTATTCTTGCCTTTGCAGTGTTTTATTAAAATCAACAAAAATCGATATAACATTATTCTTAAAGGAAACATTACATCGATCGAAGAAATAAAAGAAGGAACGGAGATAAAAGCCGTGACATATCATCAGCTCACGATAAAAAAAGTAAACGGCGAATATCAGGCAACTGTTATTTTTGATGTTTGAAATTTACCACAGAGAACACAGAGATTTTTGTTTGTTTTTACAACTCAACTACTAAACTACTTAACTGATTCGAAGAATCCATTATTGGGACGCAGATTAACACCGATTTACAGGATTATTATTTATTGTTTTTTTAACTACTAACTACTATCTACTCCCTACTCTCTAGACACTACCAATCAATTAATTCAAAGGTCAATCCTTGACAAATAAGATAATTCCCCATAAGTTATTATTGTAATATGAAGAAATTTATAATTTTAAAAATGTATAATTTTAAAAGAGAGAAACTCGAATGCATCATGACCTCGTGGTTTAATATTGAGGTAGAAATAGAAACAACAGTAATAAAAAGAAGCCCTACCCCCATCAGGATATAGATGTTTTATTCAGTCATACATTCAATCTTGCGTGTTATATCAGTAGTCTATATCAGGCTACAAACTATTAGTATTGAAAATATTCCAGAAGAAGGCGGCGTAATCCTGGCACCAAACCATCCCAGTGATTTAGATTCGTTTGTTCTGGGAACTGCGATCAAAAGACAACTTCATACAATGGGTAAAGAGGAACTGTTCAGAAAACGTTTCGCAGGATTTGTCTTTAGAAAGTTGAACGCTTTTCCCGTAAAAAGGGCGGAAATTGACAGAGAAGCCATCCGAACCGCTGTCAGTATTCTTAAAAAGGGTCATGTAATCGATATGTATCCTGAAGGAACGGTGAGCATAGATGGCTCTTTACAGGAGCCAAAATTAGGGACAGCATTCATTTCCTTGCAGGCAAAAGCGGCTGTTGTTCCTGTAGCGATAATTGGTACTTTCAATGTTATGTCAAAAGGGCAAAGGGTTCCCCGACCGCATAAAGTAATCATCAAATTTGGGAAACCGCTCTATTTTGATGAATATTATGGTAAACCTTATAATAAAGAAATATTGAAAACTGTAACCGAGAAAATAATGGGCGAGATAAAAACACTATTGAATTCGAATACATTATAGGAGGCAAACCATGTCAGTATTTGAGAAAATAAAAAGAATTTTGGCGGAAGAAATGGATGTAAATCCTACAGAAGTTTTCCTGAAAAGTTCTTTTGCGGACGACCTTGGGGTAGATAGTCTTGGTTACGTTGTACTACTTCAGGCATTTGAAGAAGAGTTTAATATCGAACTTCCGGATGAAGATATCACAGATCTTAAAACTGTTGAAGATGCTGTGAAATACATAGAGGGGAAAATATAAAAATAGATACTTATCTAGGGACGTATCTGCTTGTCTGGGCTCGCATTTCAACCCCTGACAATTTTTTGACAAACAAATCATAAAAATATTACCCTTGACATACATTACGAAATTTCGTAGAATGCATACATAAAAAGTAACATAAATTATGCAAAATTTTTTAACAATAATTCAAATCTTGAGAAAATTTATGTGCCTGTCAAAAAAATTGGAGGAGGTAAAATGTCATCAAAAAAAACTTTTAGTTACGAAGACGCAAAATCCATCGGAGAAAAACTTGGTATAAAGTGGGACAAATTTGATGTTGAACAGTTTAGAATGGGAATGGACGTTGAACTTGAACATGGGAAAATAGATGAACTGACCAATGTTAGTAACGACGATCCCCTTACCACCGGAAAAATTGCTCTTGCGCATCTTAATGAGTTTCCCGATTACTACGACAGATTGGAATATATGGAAAAAGAAGCCGAAGAATATTGGGAAAATAAAGAATAACGGAGGGTTGATGGGTATAGATTTGAATGCAGAATTCCGGAGTATTCCGGGTCTTGAAAAACTACTTGGGGAAGAAATCTCAGTAGAAGTAGGCGCGGCATTTAAAAGAACTAACCATGAGGATGGAGAGCTAGTTGAAAGTAACCCTACTAATATGTGTACCTATAAAAGCAAATTGGTAAAATTGGGAAACCATGGAATATTTCTCGAGAACAAGGAAAAGGATAAAAATCCAAAGAACACAATTATTTTACATGTCGATGAGAGTTACATCAAAATCCCAACACCCGAAGCCAAGACCTATCTGCCGTTTCTTGATTCGGAATGTGTATATAACGAGAAAAAACAGGATATTACCTATAGAGGAATATTGTCAATTAAGCATAAAAATAATTTAGTATACAAGAGAGAATCTCTCTATTAGTAATACTACCTAACGCGGCAAAGCCGCTAAAATGAAAAATTACATATCAAAGTTTAAAAATTAATAAAAAAAACAAAGAAACAACGAATTACACAAATAACATAGTGCGGCAAAGCCGCTAAAATGTAAAAATCAAATATCAAAATGTAAAATGATAAATCAAAAAAGAGAAACAACGAATCACACTAATAGCACGAATAAAAGCAAAAAAAGATTCTATTTTTTATAAACAAAAGATGATTATTTTTAATTCATTCGTGAAATTCGTGCTATTTGTTGTTGAAAAATGGGATGTTGGGGGTAAAACAATAAAAGATTCTTTGTTCTCTGTGGTTAAATATTTCGGTGTGAGGGTTTGTGGGCTCTGTGGTTTAGTTTTTTTTGCAAAAAAAACAAAAAGTTGACTGACAGTACTACAAATATAACAGGGGTTGAGTGAGAAATTTCACCCAACCCCTGTTATTGATTCACCTAACTCTTTGCTTTTATTTCATCTGCTTTAGATCTTCTTCTATCGCCTGAAGATCTTCTTCGTGTTCGACTTCGTCTGCTAGTATCGATTCTATCATATTGGAAGTAATAAAGTCTTTATCGCCTAAGAACTTAAGAAGCTTGCTGTAAACTTCTATCGCACACTGTTCCCCTTTTATGTTCTGATCCACTATCTTTTTTACTTTAGGGTCAACAGGAGCATCATAACCGCAATTGGTCATTTTATACCAATCTTCCGGTTTAAGAATTGGGATCCCGCCAAGCTGTATTATTCTTTCCACAAGCATTCCTGCATGCCTTAGTTCATCTCCTGCATGTTCGACGAGTTCTGCCACCACGGCTCCTCTCATCGGACCGACAATCACCTTTGAGCCTACCCAGTATTGATAATAAGCAAGCCACTCATCAACCAGAGCTTTATTAAGCAGCTCAACCAGCTTTTTTATATCAACTCCTACAATTTCTCTTCCTTTCGTGCCCATCTTTCCTCCTTTTTTGGGATTTTGTGTTCCGTTTACTAAGATGACTAAATAAGGCAATTTGTCAACCCTACCCGTAAGAAAAATCACCACACAAAGACACCACACCCCCACCAGGCTATTAGCTGTTCGCCTTTTGCTTTTTGCATTAAATTCACCCACCACACTCAAATTTCAGATTTTACTACAAAGAAAATAAAAATCAAAAAGTTTTATATTTTTTTTAACCAATAGCTAAAAGCCAAAAGCTAGGCGCTGCGTTCACCAACGAACCCACGACCTAACGAACCAACTAAAAAAAATTGTTGACATATTTTACAATCAAGATATAATTATACAGAGATTACGGAGAGAGAGTATAGAATTAGTTTGATTTCTTTGTAATATGATAATGGAGGAATAGTAAACTAAAGGATTAATTATGGATATAAAATTAAACTTAACGAGCCCGTCAGTTTTTATCGGAAAGCAGGGAAATGGAATTATCAGCTTTGGTTCCGGACAACCGGATCTTCCACCTCCGCGAGAGGCTATAGAAGGCATCGATATTAGACATGACCTTAGATATGGACTCATTCAGGGTTGTATAGAATTACGAATATCATTAGCGGATGAATATCCTGCTTCCTCTGCTGAGAATTTTGTAATTACAAATGGCGCATCAGAAGCTCTAGACTTAATCTTCAGAGTTATGGATAACGGAAAGGTTCTACTACCGCGACCTTATTATTACTCGTATCCCCCGATTCTGGAATACGGTGGAATGGAACCGGTTTATATGAATTTAAAGCAGGGCAGAATTGACATTGACGATTTCAGAAAAAAAATAAGTGGATGCAAGGCAGTCTTAATAAATTCTCCCTCCAACCCCACCGGCAGAATCGAAGCTATCGATACGTTAAAAGAAATAGAAAAAGTTACAGAAGAACTGGGGATATATGTCGTTTCCGATGAAGTTTATAAAGATATCATTTACGAGAGAGAAAACTACATAATCAAAGGCAACCATGTAATTACGGTAAACTCTTTTTCGAAAACTTATGCAATGTGCGGCGTCCGTGTTGGATACTTATGGAGCCTCGACCAGGAATTCGTAAATAAAGTAATAGAGATGAAGACCCATACTTCCATGAACACTAATCTTGTCGGACAGGATATGGCTTTAAGGGCAATGAAAAGCCCAAAATCATATGTGGAGCAACAATTGGAGATATGGAGAAAGAGAAGAGACATAATATACCAGGGATTAAAGGACATGGGGCTTGATCTGTGGAAACCGGAAGGAGCTTTTTATGTGCTGCCAGAAGTCCCTCAACCTGAAAAGTTTGTAAGCAAGCTTTACACTGACTATAAAGTAATAGTATATTTAGGCAGCTGGTTTGGTGCTCCCTCCAGAGTCCGTCTTAGCTATGCCCTGGACGAAAAAGAGATAAAAGAAGGTCTAAATAGAATAAAGGATTGCTTGAGTAAAATTTAACTCAAAATCCTAAACTCGAAACTTTAATTTAACCACAGATTACACCCTGGTACAGTCGCCCCCCTACCCCAATACAGTCATTCTTCCCTACAGGACAGGCAGATTAACACAAGATTTTTATTTTGTTTTCCAAAACCCGACCCAACGAACCCACGATCTAATGAACCAACCAAAAACAAGTAACAACAAGTAACAACAAATTACACGAATATCACGAATATTTTTACTAACTACCCCACAACTACCAACTACTATCTACCGACCACTAGAATACTATTATTTAACTCGACCATTTAACTTAGATTCTCCGAATCTAAAATTACCCCCCTTGACAAATTCATAAACTTGTTTATAATATAAACTAAACTATAGGATAAATTAATATGCTATCGATAAAGAATATATATAAGAAGTATGGAGATGTAGAAGCTTTGAAGGGGCTTTCCTTCGATATTAGAAAAGGAGATGTCTTTGGGTTGCTTGGCCCAAACGGTTCAGGAAAAACAACCACTATACGAATAATACTTTCAATCATCTTTCCGGATGAAGGAGAAGTGAAGTCGACTTTTACCCGTATCGGATATTTGCCTGAAGAAAGAGGTCTTTACCCAACTATGCGAATTGACGAATTGATATATTTCTTCGGGGAGCTTCGGGGAATGGATAAAAAGGAAATTGGGAAACAGATGGATTTCTGGCTGCAAAAACTGGAATTGTTTGATAGAAAGCAAGATAAAGTTCAATCGCTATCAAAAGGATTAAAGCAGAGATTGCATCTTTTGATAAGCGTGCTACATGATCCGCAATTCCTCATTCTTGATGAACCCTTTACAGGGCTTGACCCGATTGCAATTAAAGGCTTAAGAGAAATGATTGTCGAGTTGAAAACAAGAGGGAAAACAGTGTTGCTTTCCACTCACTGGATGGAACAGGCAGAACAACTCTGCAACACCGTTTGTCTTATTAGAAAAGGAAAGAAGATATACGGAGGTAGCCTTAAAGAATTGAAAGAGTCACACAAGAGGGATGAAATATATATAGAAGTTAAAAACAAATCAGTTGTTGACAAGTTGAAAGATATAGAAATTATAGGACGTAAAGATGAGGGATTCATAATAAAAGTAAAGAAAGATTCCGGTAAATTTCTTACGGAACTAACAGAGTTAACGGAAGTTTTTGAGTTTCGTTTGATATCTCCTTCCCTGGAAGATATTTTTATAAAGGAAATCGGCAATGAATAAATCCCTAATAATAGCAAAAAAAGAGTTTCTTAAGTATATCAGAAGTAAGTGGTTTCGTGTTTTTTCGGTACTTCCTCTAATCGGTATGGGGATACTTATATTGATTTCTTCTTTTGCTCCTGAAGGTTTTTCAAACTTGAATAAAAAAGAAATTCATAGAATAGGCATTGTGGATTATTCTAAACAAATTAGTGAATATCTCGAAAGTACCGAAAAGTATGAATTAATACAGATGGATTCCATAGAAGCAGTTCAAGCAGTGAGGGGAGAGGATATAAAGGGATTTATTGTGATACCGCAAAACCCGGACTCCGGTGAATTTACTTACTACAGCAGTTCTCTTAACCTTGAGCTTTGGCCTTTGAGAGAAATTCTCCGTAAAGGAACTATTAAATTGAAGCTTAAAGAAAGAGGGCTTAATCTCTCATTCGCGGAGGAATTAAGTAAGGGAATTAATCTGGTACCAAAGAAAATAACAGAACACGGGGAGGAAGCCGGTGGAGGAGAATTAATGGCAGTTGGGTTTTTTATGGTAGTATTTCTCTATATGTTTATTGTTTTATCCTCTCAATTGATGGCAAGAAGTGCAATTGAAGAGAAATTAAATGGTATAATAGAGTTAATAATATCCGATATTACTCCTCAAAAATTACTTTTCGGCAAATTTCTTGGTATTACGGCAACTCTACTGTCGTTGTTTTTTGTCTGGGGATTAATCGGAATAATCTTTTTGAACTATCCGCTTTTATTTCTGAGCTATTCATTAGACCTCTCTTTACCCTTTGGTGTTATTATTTATTTTTTATTAGCCTTTATTTTCGGATACACATTATATACTTTTTTCGTTCTTTTATTCGTATCCACGGTAAATAGTGAAAACGAGATAAACCAGGCATTGACTGCGGGGATAATAGTTATTCTGATCCCGTATTTTCTATCTTTTTTCTGGGTAATCCGAAATCCGTCTTCTACAGTTTCGGTTATATCTTCTCTCATACCTTTTTTCACTCCGCTGATAATGCCGCTTCGCCTTGCAATATCCACCGTTCCACTATGGCAATCTATCATTTCCGTTTCTCTTTTAATATTAACCACGTGGCTTATTATACTCCTTGCAGGTAAAGTTTATAGGCTTTCCATGCTCCTTGTTGGAAAACCTCTTAATTTACGTGAAGTTTACAAGCTTTTAAAGAAAAAGGGGGGGTGATGAACAGTTTAAATAAAGAAAGAATAGAGCATGTGAAAAAATTGGAGGAGAAGGTAAAATCATCGTGGTTGGAAGACGGTATCTGGGAAATCCTCTGGGGTATGTGGTTTTTGCTGGCAAGCAGTGGGGCTTTCGTGATATATCTTTATAAGGAAAGTTTAGTTTTAAAAATAGCTGTCTTAGTGATGATTGTTGCAGGTTCTATTGCTTCCGTATTGTTCTGGAAATACTTCAGAACTAGATATTCCTGGCCAAAGAGAGGATATGCTATTTTGAGGCATAATTATACCACGCTTTCAAGAATTGCGATAATTATGATTTTGATATCTTTTTCCGTTTATATGTTTATGGAGATGCGATTTAAAGGTATTTTTTTAGGGATTTGTATTTTTTTCATTTTTTTATTTCTATATTCTTCTTCGGGCTCGAAAAGGTTTGCTGTAATATCTTCGGTACCCTTGCTTGCGGGTATAATTTCACTTCTGTTTGAAACCCCTAACGAAAAAATTTTCAATTTTATCGTTTTTTGCCCCACGGGTATCGCGCTTCTTATCTCCGGGTTAAAGGCTTTCAGGGACTTCAGAAGGAGGTATGATGAATGGCGAAAATGAGAGAGAGGCAGATAAAGTGGTAAATTTGAAAAATAAAGTTTTTCAGACCTGGGTTGAAGATGGCATGTTCGAGATTTGTTTTGGTGTATGTTTGTTGATTGTCGGTTTGGTATTCCTTTCCCCAGTTATAAAATTTTTACCCCATAGTTCCCGTTTAAGTGTAGTCTTCCTGAGGTTGATTGTGGTTTCGGCTATAGTAGCTGGGACCTTTTGGCTAATCCGTAAGCTTAAAGAAAAATTTATATGGAGTAAAGTCGGATATTCTGTAGTCAAGGATTATTATCCTAAATCAGTATGGATTGTTTTAAGCTTAATTTTCTTATTCTTAGTTTTTGCTGTGTTTAGCATTCGTTTTCTTTCTAATGAAATCACAGCATGTTTGTTCGGATTGGTTGTGTCTTTCGGTTTTGTAGCTGAATATATTCAGGCTGGGAAAATAAAAAGATTCTTGTTTTTTTCTTTCTTGCCTATTTTGATCGCCGGAGTAAGTTCTCTTCTGGGCGTGACCTGGGGAGATAGTATATTTTTGATGATATATATATTGGGATGTGCTCTTTTGATTTCCGGTGTTATAGTTTATGTGAATTTTAGAAGGAAATCAATCGAATGAAAGACAAAAAAATAATCAAGGATATCATTGCTCTTGAGAGATTGGTTCATGAGCCGAGCCGGCTTGCTATACTTACGATTCTTTCCGGAGTAAAAGAAGCTGATTTTAAATTTCTGCTCCGCATAAGTGGGTTTACACGGGGAAACTTATCCGTCCACTTATCAAAACTTGAAGAAGCCGGATATGTGAATGTTAATAAGAGATTCATCAATAAAATGCCGAACACTGTATATAATTTAACAAAAGAAGGACGAAAAGCCTTTACCGATTATCTTAAGCATATGGAAAAGATAATAAAAAGAACAAAGAAAGAGAAATAAATTGGGGTTTAGGATTTTGCATTTAGAATTTAGCGGAAAACAAAAAAATAGAAAAGGTTGGGGGGGTGAGGCAATCCGTGCATATCAGTGAAGATCCGTGGCAAATTAATCCGGGGTGAAAGTGGGTTTCAAATCCTGAAAATCTGCGCTCATCTGTGTCCCATTCTTGGGTGTGGCGGGGTGATGTGCTTACTTGACTTCTAATTGAATATTTTTATTATAAATGAGTAGTATTTAAAAAAGGAGGTTTAATGGGTAATCTTATAAACATAATAATTGAACCGGGGAAGACATTCGAACATATAAAGGAAAAAGACGACTGGTGGATTCCGTTTATTTTATCTGTGATTGTGACCTGGATATTTCTTTGGATTAGTGGTCCTGCCCTGGCGCGTATTACAGCACAAAAGATGGCTGAAATGGGCGTAGATAGAGAAATACCAAAGTTTGTGGAATATATAAAGTATTTAGGTGCTCCGATTGGTACTTTGATCATGTGGTTGCTTATGTCCGTTCTTATATGGTTCTTGGGGAATTCTTTTGGAGCAGACTGGGATTATACTAAAGCGCTTGATATGTATGCTTACTCTTCTGTTGTGCAGGTTATAAGGACTATACTGACCACCGTAATCCTTTTAATTCGCGGCATACCCAATATAATGACTTTTAAAGATTTGAATGTCGGCACCGGTCTCAATTTATTTTTCAGTCCTGAAAACCCAAAACTTTACGCAATTGCTTCGGGAATAGAAGTTTTCACCATATGGCAGTTTATATTGATAGCTTACGGCATCTCGGAAATCACAGGGATATCCAAGAAGAAAACAGCATGGGTTTGCGTATTAACCTATCTCATAACACTTGGATTTAGTGTTCTCTTCGCGAGAGGGGGATAAGGTGATCTTTTTTGTCCTTCTTTCTATCAATCTAACTCTGAAAGATGCAATTGAAATGGGTCTAAGGGAGAGTCCTACTTACCTGCAGGCGAAGAAGGAATTTTTGATAAGACAAAAAACAAACGCTTCCGCGTATTCAACTCTTCTTCCTTCCGCGTCCGCCAGCTATGTAGAAGCAAGAACCCGCTCAAGCCTTGACGGAGTAGAAATTTATGATTCTACGGATAGCTATTATAACTTTCGAATGGAATGGGATTTAACTCCGGGTGAATTCCTAAACGCCTTCTCGGCACACTATGGAAATAATTCAGCCTCTTTTTCTTATCTGGAAACCCGGGATCAGACAATATATGAAATCGTATCCCGATATCTTAACACGCTTAAGCTCGAAAAATTATTAGCGAGCAGGAAAACAGCAGTAAAACGCACAGAAAACAATTTAGAGCTCATTGAAGAAAAAAAACGCCTTGGCTCTGCTTCCAACGCTGAAGTCCTGCAGGGAAAAGTAACCAATTTACAGGCACAGTATGATCTTATGGAAACCGAAAAGGATCGTAAGGTCTATCTGCTCAGGCTGAAGAAAATTATTGGACTCGAGGCAAGGGATTCCATTTTATTGGAAGAACCAAAAATTGATTTTAAAATACCCGAGAAAGATTCCATTTTAATCTTAGCTATGGACAGGGATTTTCTTCTTAACGAGTATAGTTCCGAGGTAAAGAAAGCGAGATTTGATTTTACTAACACCTCAATGAATAACCTTTTCACGGTTTCCTTTGGAGCGGTATATCAATACCAGGGTACCGAGGTTCCGAACGCATCACTCTTACATGATAATTACGATTATTCAATAGGATTTTCAATATCTGTACCTTTGTTCACGGGCTTTTCCAGAGTGAATGACGTACTTATAGCCGAAATGAGAGTGGATTTAGCCGATTTAAAATTAAAGGAGAGAGAGAAAGAAATACGTATATCGGTAGAAGAAGATTATATGCTATTTGTAGCAGCCGAGCAAAAATTACAGCTGGCAGAGACTACTTTGAGTTTTGCCGAGGAAAGCCATAAAGCTGCAAGCGAAAGATACCGCCTGGGAGAATCGTCAATGATTGAATTGTTGGGAGCCGAAGAGGATTTGCTAAAAGCTCAATATTCTCTAACTGAAGCTCGATTCGACTGGTATCTTTCTCTATATAGATTAAAAAGGCTCATGGGGAGGTTATATGAAGAATAAGAAAAAGTGGATTATCGCAGCTTCAATGATTGTGATACTCGTTGTCATAATTTTAGCCAATGTGAAGAAGGGAGGTGGAGTAAAAGTTGAAGCTTCAAAGGTTTCGCGGGGTAAAATTGAAGAAATAGTTTCCGCCCCGGGAGAAATTCACGCAAAGGAAGAAAGAAAAATAAATTCCGAAGTTACGGCAGAAGTTATTAAATTATACGTAGAAGAAGGCGATTGGGTTACAAAAAGGCAAATCCTGGTAAAATTAGATTCTACTGAGCAATATGCAGCATACCAGCGAGCTCTGGCTAATGCGAACGCTCAGAGAGCTGATCTTGAATTCAAAAAAGGACAAATGGGAAGGAAAAAAGAACTGTATGAAAAGGGATTGATTTCCAGGGAGAACTACGATAATGTTTCAACTGAAGTAGAACTTGCCGGGAGTAATCTTGCGAATGCAAGAACCGAACTAAAAAGAGCAAAAAGGATACTTGAAAGGGCTACCATCCGCTCTCCAATTTCAGGTACTGTCATGGATATAAATAAGGAGGAAGGAGAAGTGGTTGTGGCGGGAACCATAAACAATCCTGGTTCTATAATATTAACCGTTTCGGACCTCGGAGAAATGGAAATGGTTGCCGATGTAAACGAAAGCGAAATACTTCTCGTATCAATCAAAGATACAGTTAGAATTACTGTGGATGCCTTTACGGATACTACGTTTATCGGTACCGTATACTATAAAGCAAATATGCCGAAAGCAGCAACTACCTCAGAAGCTGTAGAATTTGAAGTAAAAATATCGATTCCCCATCATCCCGGAATGCTGCCGGGTATGAGCGCAAACTGTGAGATAGTAACCGCAAAAAAGGACAGTGTTCTTCGGGTACCTCTACAATCCCTGGTTACGAAAGATAAAAAGAGCGGAGTGTATAAAATAGAAGAAGATAAAACAAAATTCATTGAGGTTAAAACAGGAATTACTGAAGGAAAATGGGCTGAAATAAAGGAAGGCTTAGAGGAAAACTATCTCATTGTTACCGGACCCATTAAGATTTTGATGAATCTTACGGAAAATCAAAAAGTAACCTGGGAAGAGGAAAAAGAAGAAAAGACTTCTGAAGAAGAGGATAAAGTGGAAGAGGAAGAAAAGAGCTTAGAGGATAATTAAAAATGTTCAGGGGTTTTCTAATTGAAATTTTGAGGTCGGCAATAGAGTCGATTAAGGCTAACAAACTTCGTTCTCTCCTTACAACTCTTGGTATTGTAATAGGAGTAATGACTGTAATCGGTGTAATGTCTGTTATTTCAGGGCTTAAAAAGAATGTGGCTACCAGTTTCTCCCAACTGGGTGCAAACGTTCTATATGTCGATAAATATCCCTGGTTTTCGGGACATAGGAGCAGAGAGGAATGGAATAAAATTAGAAAAAGGGACAACCTGGACATAAAGGAAGTCCAGGCTTTACAGGAATACGGAACTTCTTTTAAATATGTATCTCCACTTATCAGGAGAAGCTTGAACATGGAGAGAGGAGAAAAAGAAGCACCTGAAGTTGAAATAAACGGAACTTCTGAAGATTTTGCCAGTATAATCAATCAAGACGTAAATCTTGGACGTTTTTTGTCAAAAGATGATATAAAATATAAAAGACACGTCTGTATCCTAGGACATGATGTGGTAAATACTCTCTTTCCCGAAGAAAATCCTATAGGGAATAAAGTTAAAATCCAGGGGAGACAGTTTAATGTTATCGGAATCCTCGAAGAACGGGGAGAGATGATGGGGCATAGTATGGATAACATTGCAATAATTCCCTTTACAACAATGACAGAATTTACAGGCAGAAGGGGAAGATCTATTACAATAGCAGTTTATTCTGAGAACGAGGAAGAAGCGCGAGAGGAAATAAGGTGGATACTAAGGGGAGTCCGTAATGTAAAACCGGAGGAAGAAGATGATTTTTCAATTAATTCTTCAGAGGCAATGATAAACCAATTTAACCAGCTAACTAAGACTATATTTTTAATTTCAATTGCAATTGCTGCTATTTCTTTAGTCGTAGGCGGAATTGGGATTATGAACATAATGCTTGTTTCCGTTTCGGAAAGGACAAGAGAAATAGGAGTCAGAAAAGCAATAGGGGCAAAATCAAGCGAAATTCTGGGTCAATTCCTGATGGAATCCGTAGTGATTTGTCTGGTGGGCGGGTTTTTAGGGATTTTTCTCGGTGCCTCACTTACAAAATTAATCTCTATTATGAGTAATGGCAATCTCCCTTTTTATATCCCCATATGGTCAATTTTTCTTGGCTTCGGTTTCTGCTGTAGCATCGGAGTCTTCTTCGGTTATTATCCGGCAAGAAAAGCTTCAAAACTAAGTCCTGTGGAGGCTCTTCGCTATGAGTGAACTAATAAAAATGAAAGATGTAACAAAAGTGTATCCTCTTGGAGAAACTGAAGTCCATGCTCTCCGGGGTATCGATATTAGAATAAATAAAGGAGAATTTATTTCGATAATCGGTCCTTCCGGTTCGGGTAAATCCACGCTGATGCATATAATCGGATGCCTGGATATAGCCACGGGAGGTTCCTATTTTCTGCAGGGTAAGGATGTAAATATAATGGATGAAAATCAACTTGCCGATATAAGAAAAGAATTAATAGGCTTCGTTTTTCAGGATTTTTACCTTTTGCCGGATGTGCCCGCATGGTACAATGTTTCCCTACCAATGATTTACAATAGAGTCGCACCCAGAGAAAGAAAAGAAAAAGCCATAAAGATTTTGGAAAATGTAGGGCTTGGAGATAGAGTAAATCACCTCCCCAACCAGCTTTCGGGCGGCGAACGCCAGAGAGTAGCCATTGCAAGGGCTCTTGCCAACGAACCGGAAATCATAATAGCGGATGAACCGACCGGCAATCTGGATTCGGTACGCGGGGAAGAAATTCTTAAAATACTCTCAGACCTATACGAGAAAGGGAAAACAATTATAATTGTTTCGCATGAAAAATACGTAGCCCAGCGAGGAAAGAGAAAGATATACCTTAAGGATGGTCGTGTTGAGGGAAAAGGTTAATAATAAACCGAATATATTAATTATAAATTGGCAGGACTGGACTAATCCTCTATCCGGAGGAGCAGAAGTTCACCTTCATGAAATATTTAAACGCTTGGTAGGAGATTTTGATGTCTCTCTTTTATGTACGAATTTTAAGAATGCGCCAACAATTGAAGAAATAGATAAAATAAAGATTTACCGTGCTGGTTCAAGAAATACATTTAACTTCTATGTTCCTAAAGTATATAAAAACATAACTAAAACCGAAAAGTTTGATTTGGTTATAGAAGACCTGAATAAAATTCCTTTTTTTGGCGGAAAGTTTATCCGGGAAAAAAGGGTTGCGCTCATTCATCATCTCTTCGGAAAAACGATATATACTGAGACAAATCCGCTTTCAGCCTCTTATGTTTATTATTCGGAAAAACTTATACCAAAATCGTATAAAAATGTGCTGATAATTGCCGTATCGGAAAGCTCAAAAAGCGAAATCGTTAGAATGGGCATACCTAAGGAGAATGTCAAGGTAATATATAATGGGGTTGATCTAAAGTCTTACAAATCTAAATCGAAATTAAGCAAAAGTCCAACAATTATTTGCCTTGCCAGGATGAAAAAATATAAGAGAATAGATGTTTTAATTGATTCTATTTCCGGGATACTGAAAGCGATCCCTGAACTAAAAGTTATTTTAGTGGGAGACGGGGACGATTTACCCCGTCTAAAAAGGATTGCCCGAAAAAATAAAATCGAAAATTCAATTGAATTCACTAACTATGTTTCCACTGAGAAAAAAGTAGAATTACTTTCCTCTTCCTGGGTTTCAGTTAACACATCCCCGAAAGAGGGCTGGGGATTGACTTCCATAGAAGCTCAAAGTAGCGGTACGCCTTCCATCGTACCTGATTCACCCGGACTTAGAGAAACTGTAAAAGACGGAGTTAGTGGATATATTTACCCTTTTGGTGATACTAAGAGCTTATCCGAAATTCTTATAAAAATATTGAAAGACAAAAAAGCAGTTACGAAAATGGGAGAACAGGCAAAAAAATGGGCAGAGAATTTTTCCTGGGATGAGTCCGCGAAAAAGATGAAAGAAACAATTTTATCACAACTATTATAAAAAACTTAGCCACAGATTACACATAGTTTTTATTACCTCCCAACAACCCATTTTTTTAACAACAAATTGCACAAATATCACAAATAAATTAAGAATAATCATTTTTATTTATAAACAAGTAGAATTTTTATGTTTTTATTCGTGTTATTAGTGTTATTCGTTGTTCCTAATTGTTTGAGTTGGGATGGGTTTTTTAAACAAACATAATAAAAAGGGGTGTGGTGTGGCTCCGTGTCTCTGTGTCTCCGTGTGATAATTAGTTTTTTTCGTGTATTTTGTGTATTTCGTGGTTAAAAAAAGGTAAGGTGTGGTTTTACTCAGATATTAAGTCGCCAGATAGCAAAATTCAAGACTGAAGCAAAACTTACCCAGAGCATGTAGGGTATTAATAAGATACTTGCCACCCAGGATATACGTAAGAAAAGAATAATTGTTATCAATATAGCAATCCAGAGAAATATAATCTCAATAAAAGCGGCAAAAGGTGATTGGAGTCCGAAAAACAAAAAAGACCAAAGCACATTTAAGACGAGTTGAAAAATAAAAACAGAAAAAGCTATCTTTATATCTTTTTCCTTAAAACCCTTTCTCCATATAAGAAATAAAGCAATACCCATAAGTAAGAATAGGGTAGTCCAAACAGGAGCAAAGATCCAGTTGGGAGGATTAAATGAAGGTTTATTTATACTGGCATACCATAGTGGTATAGAAGGAGTGGTAAATAAAGAACCAAAAACACCTGCAAGCTGACAGATAATTATACTCGCAAAAAGAAGTAAAAATTCATTTATCTTACTCCTTTGCAATTCTCCTCCTTAAAATCACCTTGCTATCAAATCGTCCGTAAATGAAGAAATCATCCCGTCGATTCTCCAGATCCTTAGCTTCGTCTCTTCTCTATGACCCAAAAGTTCACTCATTTCTTCATTTAAATTCCGCAGCTCATCTGAAGTGACAGAGATTGGTTGGTGTTGAAGTTTGATTCTTTCTATCGGAATACCCGGGAAGTCTCTTAACAATTCGGGCGTCAAGATTAAAAAATCCATAGAAGTATATCCCTCTTCAGTATTCATTATCTTAACAGGATAAAACAAATAATTTGTTTTAAATCTGTATTGTATGGCATCGTTCGTTTTTAATTCTTTATCTAAAGATACGACATCGAAAACGAACCATGTAAATTCTTCTGACAGGTATTCGCCGACAACATTTTTTAATCCTTCGGGAATAACCGGATTTTCGACTCCCAGAGAGTCTAAATATTTTTCAGCCCAGCTTATAAAACCACCCTTATCCAAAACGTGGGCAACGTTGATATTATGCGCTCCTATTTTCTTATGGAAGGTAATTTCCCCTGCTTTTGGAGTTGGAATTTCTTTTCCTCCGTTTCGCCTAGATATAAATAGATGCTGTTCTCTGATTTTTTTGTTTATAAGAGCGGTGGCTTTTCTAAATACCTCTATATCCCCTTTTTTAACCATCGGCTCATTTGGTAAGGGTAAAACTTCAAGAACTTCGGTAGAATCAGAGGCTTTCATATCCGTTGAAAGTAAGAGTATCTCTTCTTGCCCATTCCAGGCAATCATTGCTCTCTGTTTGGGTTCGAAAATCTTGATGTCGGGACGAAAAGGAATAGATCCACGATCCGAATAAAGGGCTATACTTAAAAGCAAAAGAAAGATAAAATATTTTATTAATTTCATATTAACCTCCAAAAAAAAGTGTAATATTTTTCTTATGAAAAGTCAAGCAACTTTATACGAATTTCTAAAAACTTATCAAGTAAATTGGATTTCAGGCCTACTCTCACTAACTCTCTCTTTACCCCAAACCTTTAAAATGCTGAATACGAGGCGTTGATATCCTCATTTATTTGGGTTAAAGTATTTGTAGATGCTGCCCAATCCAAATCCTACAAATCCTGTGCTGAAAACTAAAAGTCCCAATCTAAACATGTCATCTGATAAAAAATTACCAGCTGCTTGAACTCCGAAAGATGCGGCAATGTAAATGACAGCGACTGTAAGACCTGAGAATAAAGCCTCCTTCGGGTTACGTTTAGCTGAGACACCCTTACTGTTTTTAATTCTATAGATAATGTCGTATGCTGCTAATCCTGCAAGCAACCCAAAATTAAAACTTAACAGGATAATATAAAAAACAGAGGTACCTTCCAGCTTATTTAACAAAAAAATAGATAATACTGATGTAAAGGCTCCAATCAAAATACTTTTCAAGATATCATTCATTATATCCTCCTTATTTTTTTTGAAGGGTTCCTTTTTAAGCCAAACCGTGTCAGCGCCACAAAGCTTACTTCAATAATATCATTTTGCCGAATGATGTAAATTTAGGAGTTTTAAGCTGATAAAAATATACCCCACCGGGATACTTATCAGCATTCCACTGGTATCTATGTTTTCCTGCATCAAGAACTTCGTTAGCCAACATCTCAATTTCCTGCCCGGAGATATTATAGATGCTGAGCAAGACATTTTCTTTTTTTGGCAATTGAAATTCAATATAAGTTACTGCATTAAAAGGATTTGGATAGTTTTGTATCAGTTGATATGTGGAATTAGTATTTTCTTCTTCGAGAATTCCGGCTTCTTCATCTAATCTGTTATAGACTTTTTCCGGGCCGAATGGTTCTAGCTGCCCTCCATCTTCCGAAAAAACCGATTCACCTGAATAGGAAATTGTTACATTATCTCCCTGGTGTATAGTATCTGAAAGCTGTAATATAATCATTGTCGAATCATTAGAATCAACTTCAATATTCTCTATAGGAATATCATTTAAATCATTCTGGTTGACTACGAATTCGGAATTGGCACTTTCGGGCTTAACCATATTTTTATTAAAAGCCGCATGAATTTCGACTCCGTCTGAATTAACTGCAGCAGAATAAAAAACAGGAGCGGATCCAACAGGAGAATCAGATAAATTGGTAATCCCGTATCCGTATGCAAATAATAGGTCGTATGGGCTATCTCCAAAATTAATAGGGATATCGTCCATTTCTGCCGGCCAGCTATGTGACAGAAGTCCACTTGGATTGTAATCGCCAAATAACACATCCGTTATTCCTCTGCCTTCTGTTCCCGGCAACCAGGCTGCTATAATGGCATCAGAATACGGAATGATCGATTCTATAATTAATGGTCTTCCTGAAATCAAGATAACAACGACAGGCAGGCCAGCGTTTTTAATATTTCTGATTAAATTAATCGTTGAGTCCGGTATACTCAAATCAGTTTTATCCCCGGCTCCTTCCGCGTAAGGTGTTTCACCAATAACCGCAACAGCAATGTCAGCTGTCGTATCGATTAATTCGCCGCTTTCAGAATATGATATATCTGCGCTAGGTGCTGCTTCTTCCATGGCATCCAGAATTGTGGTTCCTATGGTGATATCACCACTACCACCCTGCCAGCTGATAGTCCAACCTCCGCATTGATATCCAAGATTGTCGGCATGTTCTCCCGCAACAAAAATATGAACGTTTTCTTTGGGTAGAGGTAATATCCCGTCCTTTTTTTTCAATAAAACCAGAGATTTACGAACTGCCTCACGCGCGACTTCTCTATGAGCTTCGGTTCCGATTGAGTCTAAAAGGCTTCGGTCGGCATAGGGTCTTTCAAATAATCCCATTTTAAATTTTGTTCGTAAAATACGCCTTACCGCATCATCTATTCTATCTTCACTAATATCTCCCTGGTTAACAAGATCTTTTAATGTATTATAAAAATTAATATAATCAAAAGGAGTCATAGTCATATCTATTCCGGCATTTATAGCCGTTTCAATTTTATCCGAATAATATCCGTTTAATTGGTATATTCCGTCCCAGTCTGATATAACAAAACCCTCAAATCCTAATTCTTGTTTTAGAACAGTATCTATCAAATAATAGTTACCGTGACAATTGACCCCATTCCAGCTACTGAATGAAATCATCACAGTCGCTACATTATTCTCGACTGACTTAATATAACCGGGTAAATGAACAGCCCGTAATGTTTCTTCATCTATTTCCGCGTTTCCCGTGTTAATTCCGTCGGTTGTTCCGCCGTCAGCTATATAGTGTTTCGCACAGGCTAAAATACTTGAAGGATTTGCTATTGTATCTCCCTGAAATCCTCGTATAATCGCCGATCCCAACATCTCAGCCAATTCGGGTGTTTCTCCGAAACTTTCATAAGTTCTACCCCAGCGTTCATTTCTGGCGACAGCTATGCAGGGTGCGAATGTCCAGTTTAAACCCGTCGCGGATACTTCCATTGCCGTAATTCTTCCTATTTCTTCAGCCAGTATAGAATCACGAGTACACCCTAACCCTATATTATGAGGGAATATGACCGCGCCGTAAGCGTTGTTATGACCATGTACGGCGTCTATACCATAAATTATAGGAATGCCGAGGCGAGTCGACATGGCTCTGCACTGAAGGCTATCGTACATATCCGCCCATGTTTCCGGAGTGTTTGGGAAAGGCGACGAGCCGCCTCCGCTTAGTATCGAACCTAAATAGTATGTCGATATGTTATTTAAGACGTCATCGGATCTTCTTTCTCCCTGAATCATTTGACCAACTTTTTCATCTAATGTCATTCTCCCCAACAGGTCTTCTACCCTTTCTTCGACCGCTGCAGTACTATCTAAGTATATTGTATCCTGGGCAGACAGCGGTTCTACTAAGAATATTAAACAGACAATAATAATTTTTATATAAGCATTAATATATAACATAAAAAAAGCCTCCCAATTATCGGATTCAATCGAAAAAAAACAGACTTAATTTGTTTTATTATAATTTACTAAAAGGTCAATAGTATGCCTTAACAATTTTGTGTCTCCCCAATTTCCATGGCCCGGAACGACTATTCTTGCATCTTTGTATCTTTTCAAGACTTTCTCAACCGATTTGGGCCATTCTTCCATATTCGCATCACCGGTAAAACCGGGCCCTCTACTTTCAAGAGACTTAACCATACACCCGCCAAATAAAACTTTTTTATTATGAAAATATACAACGGTATTATCTGTAGAATGGGATTCGCCGGGGAAATAAACCTCTACAATTTCTTCTCCTACGTTAAGTTTAAGCCCTTCTTTAATATCAAATAAACGATTTGGTGCTTTGAACTTTTGGGTTTTATACGATTCAAGACATTCTTGACTTGCTTTCCCCGATTTCTTTAATAATTCTGAAGCCGCTGCCATCGTTTCGTATATTTTACCGTTTTCTATCATTTTGGCTGTCAATTCGGAACCATACACGGGAATATTCTGGCCCAGCAGATACTCATTTCCGCCCAAATTGTCGTTGTGGAATCCTGTATTTATTTCTATTATATCGGCTTCCCTATTTTTACTCCTTATCCACTCTATAACTTTTCTTGTTGCTTCATTGTTGTAAGGAGTGTCAACGAAAACGACCTCGTTTTCCGATAATAATACGACAAGAGAATTACCCGGCCAGGGAAAAGAATGAGTAACGACATAAACTCCTTTTTCTATTTCTGTAATTATCAAATCCTCACTTAACTCTATCTGATTTTCGGAAGCCAGAATAGCAACATTTATGAATATTACAATAAAAATCAAGAAAATTCGGTATAGGCTGTTAAGATATTCAACTAAGTTCTTCTTGCCTTTCATATTAGGAGTTTAATGTTTTTATTATAAAAAGTCAACATTCTTGAGACTAAAAAATTTTATTTCCCTTCCATCACTTCTTGACTTAATAAACATCAAAACTATCTTTATGAGATATGGATAAAGAGAGAAGAAAAATCGAAATAGGAGGTATTGTTCAGGGAGTTGGATTTCGCCCGACAGTGTATCGCCTCGCAAAGAAACATAACCTGAAAGGTTTTATCTTTAACGATAGCAAAGGAGTAACACTGGATATTGAAGGAAACCCACAAGAAATAAATTCTTTTCTACAAGAATTAAAAAAGAATCCTCCTCCGCTTTCAAATATCGAAAAAGTTACATCAAAAAAACTTAGCGTAAAGAATTTTCATGAATTCAAAATAATTGAAAGTGAAGAGGGAAAAGAAAAAACAACTCTTGTTCCTCCTGATATAGCAACGTGTGAGGATTGCAGAAAAGAAATGCTTGATAAAAACGACAGGAGATATCTTTATCCTTTTATAAATTGCACAAACTGTGGTCCTCGTTTTACAATAACGAAGGGACTCCCGTATGATAGAAAAAACACGACCATGAAGAAATTCAAAATGTGTGAAAAATGTAGAACGGAGTATGGAAATCCCGACAATAGAAGATTTCATGCGCAGCCTAACGCATGCAGCGATTGCGGTCCTCATCTTGAACTTCTAGATTCTAAAGGCAAAAAGATTAGAGGAAATCCAACAGATAGAGCAATTAAACTTTTAAAAAAAGGTAGAATAATAGCAGTTAAGGGTCTCGGAGGATTTCACCTTGCCTGCAACGCAAAAGATATAAAAGCAATCAAAACTTTAAGAAAAAGAAAAATCCGCCCTTTTAAACCACTTGCACTTATGGCAAAAGACTTAAGGGTGATAAGTGAATTTGTACAAGTCTCCGACGAAGAAAAAAATCTTCTTATAAGTCCCCGAGCTCCTATTGTTCTTCTAAAAAAGAAGCAAGATTGTATTCTTCCGGCGAATATAGCTCCGAACAATAATTTTCTTGGCTTTATGTTGCCCTATACCCCCTTACATATTCTTTTATTTAAAAATTTAGAAGTTCTTGTGATGACTTCCGGCAACAAAAGAGACGAACCGATAGTTTTTGGTAATGAAGAAGCAGTTGAAAAACTCGGCGATATTGCCGATTATTTTCTTGTCCATAACAGGGATATATGGATTCAGGCTGATGATTCCATAGCCAGAATAGCTGACGGAAAAGTTCTTTTATTAAGACGCGGTAGAGGTTATGCCCCCGAACCTATAAAAAGTCCAGTTAAAAACGAAAAGAAAATTATTGGTTTTGGCGCACATAAACATAATACTTTCTCGATTTCCAGGGAAGATGAAATTTTCGTAAGTCATTATATAGGAGAAACGGACAATATTGAAACAATAAAAGCGTTTGAGAGAGGAATCCGTCACTTTATTAATTTTTTTGATATTCCTCCCGATATAGCAGTTGTAGACTTACACCCCGAGTACCAGGCAACTAAATTTGGGAAAAAATGGGCATACGAAAATAGCAAACCTTTAATAGAAGTACAGCATCATCATGCCCATATAGCATCATGCTTATTGGATAATAAAATCGATGAAAAGGTAATCGGGGTAGCATGGGATGGCACGGGATATGGGGCTGACGGAAAAATCTGGGGAGGAGAATTCTTGATCGCCGATTTGGAAAGCTATCAAAGAAAAGCACATTTACAGTATATTCCTCTCCCAGGCGGAGATTTAGCAGTGAAAGAACCATGGAGAATGGGTGCAGTATATTTATATGATATTTTTGGTAAAGGTTTCAGCAGGTTAGATATAGCTTTTGTAAAAACCCTCGACAAGAAAAGATGGTCGATTATCAAAAATATGATAGACAAAAGAGTAAACTCTCCTCTGACCTCATCGATAGGAAGACTGTTTGATGCAGTCTCTTCTATCCTCGGAATAAGAGATTCTATAAATTATCAAGGGCAAGCCGCCATCGAGCTTGAGATGATAGCAAAAGAAAATGGAGGCGAATTTTATAAGTTTGACATAAGTAAAAATATATACACTTACATCATAGATCCAAAGAATGTTATTGAATCGATCGTAGAAGACATCAAAAACGGGACACCTAAGCAATCTATTTCTAGTAAGTTTCATATAGGTTTAGCAGAAATGATTGTTAAGGTTTCAAATTTATTAAGAGAAGAGACGGAGGTTGATAAAGTTTGTCTTTCCGGTGGCGTTTTTCAGAATATTGTCTTAAGAAATGAAACAACAAAAAGATTAAGAAAGGAAAATTTTAAAGTCTACAACCATAAAAAACTACCTCCGAATGACGGAGGCATTTCCGCAGGACAGGTCGCGATCGCGATAAAGCGTTTTAACCACTGATTCTAAACCACAAAACACACAAAACACACAAAAAAACATTTACCACAGAGGACACAGAGAAAAAAGAACGCACAGAGAATACAAAGGCACAACCAAACTCCTTTTTATTATCTTTGTTTAAAAAACCTATCCCAACCCAAACAATTAGAAACAACGAATCACACGAATAGCACGAATATTAACTATACAAGTTTTATTATATATAAAAAAATAAATTATTTATTTGTGATATTTGTGCAATTTGTTGTTAAAAAAATGGGGTGTTCGGGAAGGGGAAATATCAAATAATACAATTTTTGCTAACGAAAGTTAACAGATAGCTCTATAAAACCATACCAATAAACCTTTTCCAGAGAAAAAGCCCTTGACTTTAGTGGCTAAGACTCTTATAATTATTATGGAAATTCCATATATAAATTTCTAAATATAACATTATAATAATTTAATAAGGGGGTTTTTTTGATGAATGAGGGCATGGAAAGAGAAGACCTTATTCGAGAAATAAATTTTTTGCGCGAAAGACTCTCTCAAAAAAAATCACAGAATTCCATAGACACAGATAGATATAAAATAATGGCGGAACACGCACCGCTTATAATCTTTGCTTACAGGGATAAATTTATTTATGTCAATAAAACAGCCGAGCTTTTTTCCGGTTATACATGTGATGAACTGTACAATATGCACTTCTGGGAAATCGCTCATCCTGAGTTCAAAGATATTGTTAAAGCCCGTGGCATCAAACACCTAAATGGAGAAAAAGTCCCGGCTTATTATGAAATCAAAGTCGTAAAAAAATGCGGGGAAGAACGGTGGCTTGCCTTAGGCAGTAAACACGTGGAGGATTTCAAAGGCGCTCCAGCCGTTATATCTTCCGCTATTGACGTCACGGACAAAAAGGAGGCTGAAGAAGAATTAAAGATTCAGAAAAATTATTTTAAATCTCTATTTGATAATTCTCCCTCTGCAATTGCCTTATTGGACGGAGAAGACAAAGTTGTCCAAATCAACAAAAGTTTTCATGAGTTATTTAAATATTCTTTCGATGAAGTAAAAGGAAAACATATTAAAGATTTAATAGCCCCCAAACATCATAAAGACGAAGTAGAGTCTTTTTCTGAAAAAATATTGAGAGGGGAAATAGTAAAACCCGATACAGTAATGCAGAGTAAGGATGGCACCTTAATAGACGTTCATGTTAGCGGCGGTCCAATTAGTAAGGACGGTAAGATTATCGGGGTATTTGCCTTATATAATGATATAAGGAAAAGAAAAAAAGTAGAGAAAGAGCTTAAAAATAGTTTTTGTAAGCTAACAGAAATCCTAGACGGTACGGTGTCCGCTCTCTCTGAAACTGTCGAGAAAAGAGACCCCTTTACGGCAGGACACCAAAGAAGAGTATCCCAGCTTGCAATTGCTATAGGAAAAGAAAAATCTTTTTCAGCAGACAGGTTAAATATACTTAAAATAGCCAGTGCTCTTCATGACATCGGGAAAATTCATGTTCCGGCTGAGATATTAAACAAACCTGTTGAACTAAGCGAATACGAAATGGCTCTAGTAAAAAATCACGCTCAAGTAGGCTTTGAGATACTAAAATCCGTAGACTTTCCCGGACCGGTAGCAAAAATTGTCTTTCAACATCACGAGAGAATAAATGGCTCAGGTTATCCTCACGGCTTGAAAGGAGCCGATATGATTCTTGAATCAAAGATTCTGGGAGTCGCTGATGTGGTAGAGGCGATGAGTTCCAGAAGACCCTACAGAGATGCTCACAGCATAGAAATCGCATTAAACGAAATCCAAAAATATAAAGGGATTCTGTACGATCCCGAGATAGTAGCTATTTGTCTATCTCTTTTCGCAAATGGTTTTGAATTTAAAGAATTAGGTATATTCGAAAAAGATTTCCCGGAAGAATGCAGCTCCTGAATCAACACTAAGCTATTAGCCATTCGCCTTTCGCTCTTGGCATTAAACTCACCTCACAAAACCAAAATCTTAAATTTTACCACAAAGAACACAAAATTTACAAAATATTTTTTAGTTTTTTTAGCCAACAGCTAAAAGCCAAAAGCGAAGAGCTATGTTTAACAATACATCATACAAATATAATCAATTTTTTACGCAAAACCAGAAACTCGTAACCCGAAACCGTCTTGAGTATTTAGTGTTTCATCTTTTCGACCGTGCTTTTTCGGACACATTCCTCACATTCAAATTCGAGAGTCGAATATTTAACGTTATATTTTTCTAACTCCTTCTTAATTTTTGCTTTCAAACTCTCAATCTCAACCATATTGGAGATATTTGTAAAAATATGCGCATCCATAACATTCAAGTTCGAACACAGAGTCCATAGGTGAATATTATGAATTCCTTCAACTCCCTGGATTCTTTCAATATCTTTGACAAGACCATCAAAATCGATACCCTTTGGTGTAGATTCCAATAAAATATTCAGAGAATCACGGATCACGACAAAAGCAGAGAAAAAAACAAATACCGCTATCACTGCGCCAAGTATCGGGTCAACAATTGTATAACCGGTAAAAAAGATCCATACAGAAGCCAGGATAACAGAGACCGAAGCTAGAGCATCCGTAAAAACATGCAAGTAAGCCGATCTAACATTTATATCATCACTTTTATGTAATTTAAAAACAATATATAAATTTACGATTAAACCTATAAAAGCGGTAAAAAACATTACGGTACTTTTGATAGGCACAGGCTCAAAAAAACGCATGATAGCCGCTAAGAATATCCAGCCACTAATTACAATTAAAAGTAGCCCGTTAATAAACGCCGCCAAAATCTCTACCCGGTGATATCCAAATGTTTTTGTTTTTGAAGGAAGCCTTTTTGCAATCTTAAGAGCACTCAGTGTAATAAAAAGAGAAAACACATCTCTGAACATATGCCCTGCATCTCCCAATAAAGAGAGAGAACCGGAAATAAGTCCACCTATAACTTCAACAATAAAATAAAACGAAGTTAATACAATTGCAATTTTCAGGTATTTTTCCGTAACTTTATCTTCCATCTCTGTTAAATATATCTTAAATTAATTACATATTTAGTCAAGTAGGTTAAGTGTTATATTTTCTGTAAAAGTTAAACGAGCTGGTTGAAAGGGCCACTGATTACCTTATAATAAAAATTAAAAAGGGAGGTAAAAAGTGACCCAAATAGATGATAAGGGATTTAAGGGGA